>Ga0210405_10000079_pt1 | contig 129656 bp, 97 predicted proteins | sample IncBWH11MmetaG_FD_155492 | JGI IMG/M metagenome (GOLD analysis project Ga0210405, IMG submission 155492) | Forest soil microbial communities from Barre Woods Harvard Forest LTER site, Petersham, Massachusetts, United States - Inc-BW-H-11-M | ecosystem: Environmental > Terrestrial > Soil >... | reverse complement strand
TGCAACAACTCCTGGACGCTCAAGCTTGTGATCTTTTCTCATGCACGTCTCGAATCTCCGATGCCGCTTGCTTCGAGCACGCGATAGCGTCCGCCGCAAAGCGGCTTCGTTCAAACGCGCTTCGAGGAGACAACTCAGGCTTCTCCGAAGGCGACTTCCAGCCCTGGAACATTTCCGGCCAGGCCGTAACTCGACAGGAACTGAACTCGACGAATGCAACCGAATCACGCTTTCCAAACGGAACGATCCGGGCAGCTGTTGGCTTCGGATTTCAGGATCACTGTACTGCACTCATCGCTGGCTATCGCGCGATACAAATCCCTGAGATCTTCGTTGCGCAGTCGAGAAAAGCCCAAACGCTGTGAGCATCGGCCTTAAGGGGCTTAGAATCGGTTACTGAAGGACGAGCTGTCGCCCACCGGAGGAAGATACAATGTGCATCTCCAAGAGTATCGGGCTAAACGCTCAGAATCAGAATGACGACGTCACCTTAATTCAAGCATTGTTGAACTTGAACCTTTCCCTGCTGCCGGGTGTGCCTTTCCTCACTGAGGATGGTGTGCTGGGCCCGCACTCGCAAGCGGTGATCCAGCAATTCCAGAATCTGGTGGCCACGCCTGGAGCCGCTTCTGGGGTCATCGATCCCGGTAGCGTCACTGTCACCGCGCTGCGAGCGGCTGTCGACGGCCAGTTTGGCTCCAACCTGCTGCACATCCTGATGCCCCTGTCTTCCCAGGAGCAGGCGGATACCTTCGCCGCGCCGCTAACGGCGGCCATGGATGCCAATCAGATCAATACATCGCTTCGTCAGGCCCATTTCCTCGCGCAGCTTGGTCATGAAAGCGGCAGTCTCCGTTTCACCGCTGAGCTGGCAAGCGGCGCAGCCTACGAGGGCCGCACTGATCTTGGCAACACGCAACCCGGCGATGGTCCGCGTTTCAAAGGACGTGGGCTGATCCAGATCACCGGCCGGACCAATTACACCAGCTATGGCAATGACAGAGGACAGGATTACATCACCGGCCTCAATCCCAATCTGCTGGCCACCGATCCCAACATCGCGGCCGATTGCTCAGGTTGGTTCTGGGCGACACGGCACCTGAATGAGCTGGCCGATAACGATGATCTGCTTACCATTACGAAGCGGATAAACGGTGGCACCAACGGCCTTGACGACCGCGCCCGCCGCCTGAAACTTGCCAAATGCTTGCTTATCCCCTAGCCGCTATCATCGCGCTGCAAACCCTTGCCACCGTACCTCTCGCGGGACCGCAATATGTCAAACGCTGCGATCCTTGCACGATCGTCCTTCACGACGGCAATCCGCCCGCTGACTTTCGTTTCGAATTGGAGACGGTTCCAGAGGGGCGTGTGGTGAAAGCCATCATCTTTGAGCGTGGAGGCCATGCCGTGCAGAAGCTGGACGTTCCTTCGATGACACCGCTCGCCCAAGATGAGTCCTTCTTTTTTGGGGCACAGGAAATTAACTTTGACGGCTGGCTCGACCTGTTGCTTATGACCGAACGGGGATCCACCAACGCTAAGGCCCGGTACTGGGTGTATGACCCTGCGGCCGATCGTTTTCACGACCTTGGAGAGTTTCCGATGTTTCGGGTGGATGCGGTCCACAAGCGACTGAGCACATACGTCAGCAATGGGCCCGCCGGACTTGATTTCGAAAAACGCGACTACGCCTTCGAGGGTAGTGATCTTATTGTGATGAGCGAAGAAACCCAGAAGCCCTCGCCCAGCCGTCCGGGATGGTATGTTCACGCTGTTCGCCGCCGCAAGGATGGCAAGCTGGTAGTGGTCCTACGCCAGACAGTCAAGCAATCGCCCACACCATGACTGGTCTGCCTCGAGTCCATCGGCGTTGGCGCGGGTTGAGTACCGATCAAGCCAAAAAAGACTCCGCGGCGAACCAGATTTGGTGCGAAAAGGGCAAACACTAAGAGTGACGCGCAGTCACTTGCTCGCTTCCGCCTTCAAGTTCTTGACGAGCCGCTGAAACGGAGTCTGGTACGAGTCATTGTCTTTCCAGCTGCTGAAGGAGGGGATGACGTACTCTCGTATCTCGTGGGCCGAATCGACGCCTCAATCGGCATCGAACAGCTGCAAGTTCTTCACGTCCTCGGCAGGTACAAGCGTGATTGGAAACAACAGCTGCTTGTCTTCCCGGTCCTCCGTTCCCGCGCATGGGCTATTTCGTTTCGCACCCAATCCTGGGCGCTTGGAAATAGTTCTTCCCTGGCTGCACGAGAGCAGTTCAGTTTGCGGGCGGCAAATTGGGACAGGTTTTGCGATAAGGTTGTCTGGGAATCCAACGCTGCCATTCATCATGAGACAGATTTTGAGTTAGGCGGGCGCAGGCTTGGTCTCGCAGATCGCCCGAACGCCAGAGCCAAAGCGCGGCGGACCGTTCGTCGTAACCGGCGAGCACATAGCCGCCGTCGGGACTGAAAGCGGCGGCGCGGAGGTAGCCCGCATCGGGAAGTTGCGCCAGGCGAGCGCCGGTTACAGCATCCCACACGGTGAGTTGTCCGTGAGTAATGGTGGCGAAGGAGGCGGACGAAGGATCGGGAACGACTTGGTCAATGTCGCCGCTGGCAATGAGCGAGAAACGTCGCTTGCCGGACGGGATATCCCAGGCTTGCAAATTTTCGCTTTGCGCGGTGAATAGGATTGTGCCCGACCGATTGAAGGCGAGGCGAGTCAATTCAGCGGGCAGGGGAATGTGGCTGACGCGGGCTTTGCTGGCGACACTCCAGATGTCGACAAAAAACTCGTTCGGCGGTTTATTTGCCTCGAAGGCCAACAGCCCGCCTTCAGCAGCGATACGCAGCAGACTGGAAGAAGGGCCGTCCAGGGATGTGGTCTGCTGAAGGCCGGGTAAGGTATATAGGCGGCTGATGCTGTCCTGTTGGCTGGCAAGCATCCTACCCGATGGGTCGATCCGCATTTCTCCGGGGACGTCAGGTAAGGGAGTTGCCTTGGACTGGTCAATGGCAATGAGAAAGAGCTTATTGCTCCACTGGGCAATCACGTCATTCGGATCGACGAAAAAGAGCTTGTCTATAACGGGTGCGCCGTGGAATTCGATGTCGCGCAGAGTATTGCCGCTGATCTCGGCGATTCTCACGAGGGGCTCGAAGTGCACCGAAGTCGTGCCGATCGCAAAGCGTCGGCCATCCGGGCTGAAGGCGACGCAGTGCACGTCGGCGGGCAAATCAAACGAGGCAGGTCGGTCAGCGCGGCGGGTCTCTGAGATGGAAACCGAGCCATCCATTCCACCTGCGGCGAAGCGGCTGCTGGTAAGACTGAAAGCCACCACTTCGACGCCGCCGGCATGTGAGACTCGCTCGAGTTCGCGTCCAGAAGGAAGTTCCCACACGCGCGCGGTGCCGTCGTACGAGCCCGTGCCGAGTTTTGTTCCATCCGCATTGAAGGAGACGGCGGCAACCGCGGAGTCGTGCTTGAGCTCGAGAATCTCGCGGCCAGTCTCCACGTTCCAAACACGGGCCAACTTGTCGCCACGCGCCGCATAAGCCAGGAATCCGCCGTCTGAACTGATCGCTGCGTTAATGATCCATTGCTGCGGAGTGAGCGTTTCGGACGAGGCAGCATGGGTCGCTTTCAGCAGTTGCCGACCGGAAGTTACATCCCAGACAGAGGCAAAATCGCCGCTCGCAATAGCCACGCGCTTGCCCTTATCGCTAAACGCCACGTTAAAGGCGGCCTCACCGCCACCCAGAGTACGAACAAGCTTGCGATGCACTGGATCAAAAAGCGAGACCACACCCTCTGAAGATAGCGCCGCAAGGAGGTCTCCATCGGGACTGAAGGACGTGGAAACAATTTTGTCCGTACAGTTGAAGTCGGCAACGATGGCCGCGCGAGCGATATCGAAAATACGCACATGACCATCGTCACTAGCGGTAGCAAGTTGGTTAGCCTTGGGGTGGAACGATACTTGGGAAACCGGTGCACCGTGGGAAATTCGTAAGAGTTCGCGTCCGCCGGGCAAGGCCCAGACATGGACTACGCCATCGCGGGCGCCAACCCCGAGCAGCGACGCGGAGGAGTTAAAGGCCACGGAAACAGCTGCATCGTTGTCCGCCGGCGCGCTTTTGGAAGCGCCTGGGATTTCGATGCTTGCCGCGGGTTCTTGGTCCGGAGTGAAATATCCGATCGGTTTTTTATTTACGACGTCGATGAGTTGAGTGGAGCCGTCGTCGCGGGCTACGGCGAGGGTGGCGCCGTCGCGAGAAAATGCCATGTCGCGAACGCGCTCAGTTGGGTCTGAACTTTCTGTCGGGTAAAACTGCGCGTCCGCCGGTAAGAGGGAAACAGCTGCCCGCAACGCACTGTTTCCTTCGAAGGAAGGATTGATGCGGGTCGATTCGATAGCCAGGAGCGCGGCCTCGCGAGCTCGATCCGGACTATCGGTGAGGACTTTGACAGAGTCGGCGGCAAGGCGCGCGGCGAGATTCTGGAGCGATTCTTTGTGGCTCACGCGAGTTTGACGGAATGCGAAGAGTGAGACAAGAAGAATGGCGATAAGGCCGGACGCGGCGAGCAACCTGGTGTGCCGTTGGTTGCGAATATCCGCGCCGTCGAGTTCGTCTTTCGGACGATTGTGCAGGGTAGCAGCGAGTTGGAGGACGGCTTCGTGAAAGCGCGGCTCGCGCAAGCGCAGACGGGCGGCGGCGTCGCGGCCCCATCGAAAATCAAGGAACAGAGGCTCCTCAGGAAAGGCACGAAGAAGGTTCGCTGGGAGAGCGGTGGTGTGTTCGGACGTGAACGAGGCGGAGGAATGATCCCACTTCAGAGTGCCCCCGGTAAGAACAATCAGGACGTGCGACGGCCCGTTTCTGCCGATCCAATATTCGGCCTCCTTCTCAACCCAGGGCGAGGCGGCCGCTTCAGGCGAAGCAAGAAGAATGAAGAACAACGATTGATCGAGAGCCTCGCGAATACTAGACCAGAGGGCGGGATTCACCGCGAGGTTAGTTTGATCTCTAAAAATGTGCAAAGCACGCCGCCTGTACCAGGGTTTGGCAAAAGAATGTAAGGCCGATTGAAGGGCGGCTGCAGGTGTGCCATCGGTAGCGTGACTGTAGGAGATGAAGGCGTCGTAGGCCATCAATTTAACGAAGATACACCAAGCACCACGCCGACCTTCGCGGTCGAACCGCAATCACAATTTTGCGGCCTGCAAGCTTGCAAGAACAGACCTTCGGTCAGAGAGAAAACAGATTCTACAGCAAAGTGACGCGAACCGCTGCCCCCAAAGGGCCGTAGGGGGATCTATGAATGATCTCCTCGAAGCCGACTTTCAAAAGCGACCGCCGCAGATTCTGATGAGGCTACTAATCTCTCCTCTGCGGTCGCTTCTGATACAACACTAGGACTTCTGGCCCGTGTTCGCGCGTCTTTGCAATTGTGTTTGCCGCTTCGCATCCTAAGCTTAGATACAGATTCGCCAGCCGATGCATTCCTCTGAAGCTTGTCGGGTTTTGGTGAGCGCGATTTGTTCACCGTGTAGAGGCGATCAGCTTCGGGCTTGAGCTGCCTGGCCTCCGCCGAGCGATAAGCATTCATCTAATCTGGAAGTGAGCTACCGGCCGAACAAGAAGATTCCTGCAACTAACAGCAAAAATGCAGCCACAAATCCGTCATAAACAATTCTGGACAGGGCAAGCGGCGGCGGCTTCCACACCAAGCTGAGCTGCCCATATACGGGCTTAAGGGCCATTTGGAGAGTGCCAGTCAGCTTTTGTGATAGTCGCTGACGGAAATGCCCTGTGGGTTGCGGTACAGCGTACGACGGTGTCCAGTCGAAGGCAAAGTACATGAGCGCCGTGAATGCGTTGGCTCTGATAACTGCGTTTTTCGGGACAGAGGGTGGGGCTTGCGGAAGCAGCCTTTTCAGTAGTTCGCTGAATCCGCGTCGTTCCTTAGCGTCGGAAGGAACCAGAAGCAGTAGCTGTTGCGGCTTCACGAACTCCAGCGCCTTCTCCACCTCCCAGGAGAAGCTCTCCGACGCTCCCCCCATCAAGACCACCAGGCGCGCTTTCGGGAGGTATTCCAGAACTGTGTCTCGCCATTTGTCCTGACTAACATAGAAGCGGTGGAAACCCAGCTCTGGGAGCCTTTCGCCCGGTCTGCCGATAGCCACACACGGGCCGATTCCCCCAAGCACTTCCGCGACCAATTCCTCTTCCGTTCTGGTGTTGAAAAGCAGATCTGTGACGCCGTCGCGAGCGATCACACGTGAGGTTCTCGAATCCGCAGTAAACGGCCGCAAATAAAGCACCGGCGCTCGCGAATCGGTCAAAGGCAGATCTGCCGGTCTTCGGGCACTCCCTCTTCTGGCCGTCTTAATCAGCCATGCTCCCAGCGCGAGCTGCAGGGGCACTTCTGTGCAACCCCAAACCACGATCCAGAATTTTTCCGCGGCGCTTCCTTCCCCGAACGGCTTTGTCAAGAAAGACAGTTGAAGCACAGCGGCTGCCGCCAGCCACCAACCAAGTGCCCAGAGCGGAACCCACCGGAGCTTCATTTGCGCACTAAGGCTGAGCAAGAGAAATGCGACAAATGATACGATACCGCCCAAGACGATCTTGCCTGCGAGATCTATGCCCGAAGAGTTCACGAAGATCGACATTGCCAGAACAAGGCAAGTTGCGCCAAGAACGCCCGCCAGCCATCGAAGTGCTCTCAACGTGCACCTATCCAAATACCCTTACGGGGAATAATTGACAACTTATATCAGAGGACGATGCAACAAGAAACACGGAGCGTGATGGCACAGCGCGGAGACATTGTTGCGAGCCCAGTTGGTTCCACGCCGGGATCCCCTAAGAGCTTCCAAATCGTTGAACGACTGTTTACTTCAGAGTAAGCAATTCGCATCAGCCGGACATGATCTAACAATCCCCGGACAACGTCACCCGGAACGGCGGGAATGCTAAGTTGTGGCGTCTCTCAACGTTGCTCGAGGTTGCACCTCTAGTCGCATTAATCGATAATTTCCGGATTACCCAAACCCGTCAATGACAGGATGATATATACGCAGTTTCCAGCGGCGAAGCTCGAGTTGGGTCACAGCCTTACAAACTAGGGCTTGTGATTTCACCACAGAGAAACGCCGGCACGCAGTAAGGTGGGCACAGAAGCAGGGTGCCGTGTCAAATGTGTGAATGGTTTGCCGGTAGCGCTGAAAAAGACCACTTTCAGGGGCTGAAAGGAGCAGCTCATGCAGGCGCCGATCCGGTTGAACTGAGTGCCAAGTTCGCGCTCAACAACACGTTGCGAAAGGGGGCCAGGCGGCAGCACAGTCAGCAAGGACTTGAGCAGCGGTCGCAGCAATCGAATGACGCGCGACTATGGAGAGGCCTTGAATGTTCGAAAGCTCTCTTCACAAGAAGGCGGTTCTGAGTCCCTCTGTGCCCGGACGAGCAGGCCTGGCCGTTCTCGGTGTCCTTGAATCCGCTACGATAACGAAGGCAGCAAAATCCTTTGGATTGTAGTCGATTAGGTGGTGTCGTGTTCGCCGTCCGGGATGACGAAATGGAGATCTTTGATGAGAGGTACGGACATGAACGCGCGGCACGCGGATGACAGCGAATCGCCACAGGTGCTTACCCCATTATGGCTGCAATCAACCGGCCTCCTTGGTGCTTCAACCATCGTCACAAACGACGACCTTTGCTACTCCATCTGTCTTTTCGAGGGTTGGGCCGCAGAGCCCGAAGTGCGGCCATCAGCTATGCAGATCGATCACTTGTATCAAGGGTGGGCGCCGGGTGATTGGTTGGTCGTGTCATTCATGCCAGGCGCTGTCCCAGGCCACAACATGCTGAATTGGGTCGAGGTGCCCTTGAAGACGTTGGGGTTTCCCTCGATTCAACTCACCGCTAAGTTCCAGCCTGCACCTGAACTACTCGCCTGGAAGCATGAAGGTGACAACCCCGGTTACATGGCAAAGGTTGGAGTAGAGGAGATGCACGGCTTTACGGGTCTCGCGCGCATCGGCGATGCCATCGCCCGGGTGTATGTTCTCATGCTGCGCAAGGCGAACTTAGCTTGGATGTTCTTTCTCAGCTTACACAGTCAGGCGGGGGGCGGAAATGAACTCGCGACCCTTCGTGACGACCACCGCCGTGCAGGGATGGTCTTCGGTGCTTTACGGTTAGCTCTCACCGCGGAGTCGGCGCCTCCAAAAGCGAGTTCTCGTCGGCGAACTCGCCGGGCCCGATGATGTAGTTTCGGAGGAAAAATGGCGGTGCAATTGGCGGTCCAGTGGCAGTCTCGCGCGCTGTTCGTCTCGAGCACCTTCGAAGATATGAATGTCGAGCGGGACCACCTACAGCAATTTGTCTTCCCTGAATTAGAAGAGCGCCTGCGGGCGCAGCGGACCCATTTGACATATGTCGATTTGCGGTGGGGCGCAGAAACCACGTCCGCATCAGACCGGGAAGCCAAAGAAGCAGTGGTGCTCAAAGTCTGCCTTTCGGAAATCGACCGCTGCCGCCCGTATTTCATTGTGCTGCTGGGCGAGCGCTATGGCTGGGTACCCCCAATCGCACGCGTTGAAGCGGCGGCCAACGAGGTTGGCCTGCAGTTAGAGGGCGAATCGCGGAGTGTCACCGACCTCGAAGTTGAATATGGAGCCCTGCGTGCACACGGGCCAGTGAGACCTTTTTTCTATTTCCGCCAGCCGCTTCCCTACGACCGGATGTCGGAGCACGATATTTCGAGGTACTCAGACAAAGTTAAAGATCCGGTCGACTTTCAGCGGCTAGAGGACCTGAAAGCCAGAATTCGTGAGCGGTACCCGGATCGAGTGCGCCAGTATTCTGTGGAGTGGGATCCCGACAAGAAGCGGCCGACAGGTCTCGACCATTTGGGGAAACAAGTTCTTGAGGATCTCTGGACGGAATTCCAACGAGACTTCGACAAGCAACCAGAAGTTGTCGGCTGGCGGGAAGAGGAATCCTACCTACTCGATGCGTTTATCGAAGACCACGCGCAAGCCTTCTGTGAGCGCAGCGATGTGCTCGAGCAAATCATCGCCGAAACCTCTCGCGCGAAGGAAGGCAGAGACTTCCCTGGAATGGTCATTGTCGGGGAATCGGGCGCGGGAAAGAGTGCTCTGTTCGCCACCGCGGTTCAAAAGCTGGTGCGGGCAAATGAGGCGTTCGTTCTCGCACACAGTGCAGGAATCTCTCCCCGCTCCATCTCGGTAAGCAACATGTTGCAGCGATGGTGCGCCTTGCTCGCTGCCTTTCTAAATGTCGAAGACGAGAGCGATAACAAGCCAGGACCGGATGAGCTGAAGCGCTATTTTCTTACTTTATTGCGCGATGTCTCCATCCGCAGGAGAGTGGTCGTTCTCGTCGATGCACTCGATCAGTTTGAGCGCACGAGTCAGGCGATGTACCTCACGTGGTTGCCAAAACGAGAGGAGTGGCCCCAGAACGCTACACTGATCGCCACCACTATTCGAGGGGCAGAGTGGGGGGTCTTGGGCACCAGAGGCTTAAAGAGTTTAGACCTACCCGCCCTGTCGGAAAAAGAAGCCGCCGCTATTTCAGGCCGTATCTGCGCAGCCTTTCATAAGAGCCTGCCCGCGGCAGTCTTGGAAGTTCTCCTCGACAAACGCCTTTCTGACAGCAGGCGAGCAGCTGGTAATCCGCTCTGGTTGACTCTCACAGTGAATGAGTTGATCGTTCTCGACGAAGACGATTTCGCCCAACTTCCGCAATTCCCGGGCACTGCGGAACAGCGCCTTCTCCAACTTATGACGCACGTCATCGGGCTGATTCCGGCAGATGTTCCCGGAGCCCACAATTATCTCTACGCTCGCATCGAAAGGACATACGGCGATACCTTCGTACGAACCTTGATGTCGTTCCTGTCAATTGCACGGTTCGGCTTGCGCGAGACCGACCTCCAAACCCTTACTCCCGCTAGTGGGGTCGAGTGGCTGCCTTCTTCCTTTGCCGCGGTACGCCGTGCACTGCGCGCGCAGATGTGTGAGAGAGGACGGATCGGTCAGTGGGCATTTACGCACCATCAGGCTCGTTCGGCAGCGCTCAACCGCTACCAGGCAAGCCAGGAAACGGCGGCTCCCTACCACCTCGCCCTGGCACGGCACATGATGTCGCTCCCGGAAGGTGATCCTCTGCGTCAGGAGACCATGTATCATCTGCTCGAGGGGGGCGCGCAACAAGACGCCGGCACCTACTGGATTCAGGCCAAGGCCGACGAGGAGTTGCCCGCCGCATTTGACATCCTCCGCCAGCGCCTGCTCTCCTCTAAGCGGGCGAGCGGCACTGTGTCATTTGTCCTTTCATTTCTGGCCACTGCCTTTGACCAGCCTGAAGAAGACCTCGCCCTGTTCAAGGGACACCTCGCTGCACAGCGCTTACTCCAGTTCACGGAACAGAGCCGGTTGGGCGAGGCCGAACCCGGAATTGCTCGGGAGCTGCTTAGCGGCATGATTGGCATTTTGCGCAATCGACTGCGAGACCACCCCCAGAGACCATGGGAGGAAGAGCCGCTTTACCGCGCCCTTCAAAACCTGGGGTTGCTGGAGACTGACCTCGGCGAGCCCGACGCTGCTTTGCAGGCGCTGAACGAAGCGGCAGAAATAGTTGACCGCCACGCTGCGAAGCGCAAAGAAGTGTTCGAACGCACGCCTGAATCGGACCAGCAATCACGCTACATGACGGAACTCCTGTTTCACCAGAACGAACGCGACCGAATGTTGAATTTCCAGCGTATCGGTCGATTACACATAACGAAGAACGAGCCCGAGGAGGCCAGGGCCAGCTACGAACACGCCCTGGAAATCGCTCAGTACTTCCTCAAACGCTACCCGAAAAGCGAACTTGCAGCCAGGGATATGGCCATGAATTTGTACTCACTCGGAGATCTGGATCTTAAAGCAGCGGCATTTGAGCCCGCTGCCGAACATTATGCGGTCGGTCTCAAACACGTCGTGGCGGCGGCTGAGAGACAGCCGAGTCCAATGCTTTTGGAGTTAACGATCGCTGGCAATTTAGGATTTGCGCGGGCCAACGCTCGGGTTTTGCGCCTCCGCCCTGCCGTCGAGCATTATGCACGGGCAGTCAAGGACCTCCGGGAATCTGCGCAAAGGGAGCCGGGTGATATGGCGCTACAGTGGCGCTTCCTTCGGACCAATGATGAAGTCGCGGACTTTCTTGGAGTGGTTCACCTGCCCAACTGCATCGAAAGCGCGATGCAATGCTACGACAATAGCTTGGAGACCTGCACGAGGATGTTGGGAACAGGCTTCAGAGACGAGGAGATCTTCCGCTATTTGCAGCGCTGCTACGAACAGCAAGCAGTAATTGCCGAAATTCTGGGGCATTTTCCGTTAGCGCAATCCTTTTCAGATCACGCCCGGCAGGTTGCCAGTTGGTCGAAGCAGGACGATGCAACAACCGGCTCGAATGCGAGAACCGACTCGTCGGCATGAGCCTTTCGACTATTCGCAGTGTCATGGGTAGATGAACAAGTGATGGTGCATGCTGTCTACCTGTGCTTCGCCATAACTAAAGTAGGACCGGATTTCAGTCCAAGTGGCGCTTGCGACAGGCAGCAGCGGCCTCCTTGTGCTCAGCGATCACCCAAAACCGCGTCTTTGGTGCAATGCGCGAGGAAGATTTGCAAAGAGAAGCTCGTGTCCGCTTTTGGTGGCGACATCATGTGTTCTGCAAGTGCACTCGTTTTGAAACCAAGCCTTCCAGCAAGACACAAATGATTAGGGCACGCCTACTCCAAACGCCCCTTCGGAGGAGCCGAACAAGCACTGCGCTATTTAGGCCGCTACACCCATCGCGTCGCCATCTCCAATCATCGACTCGTTTCTTTTGTCGATGACCAAGTTACCTTTCGCTGGCGCGACCGCGCTCATAACAATCAAGAAAAACTGCTGCCTCTATCCCTCGATGAGTTCCTGCGCCGCTTCCTCCTGCATGTCCTGCCCAAAGGCTTTGTCCGCATTCGCCACTTTGGCTTCCTCGCCAACCGGCGGCGCGCCACCGTCCTGCCGCTTTGCCTTCAACTACTCGGAGCTGTACAGCCATCGCAGACTGAACCAGAAACCTCTCCTGCCCGGGAACCGAGTCCACTTTGGCTCTGTCCCAAATGTGGCGGCCGCATGGTGGTCATCGAGAGACTTACGGCTGCCCAGATCCAACTCCGTTCTCCGCCCTCTCTCCCCGGAGCCGCCGCATGAAACCAATTTCCCAAAACCGCAAACCTCGATCCCTCTTTCGGCTCGATCCCCCTTCGTGCGCCTTGCCGCCGAAAAAAGTTCTTGTCCTTGACCCAGAATCTGTTCCAACCGCCATCATCTTCTACTTCAATCACCCGCTGCCAGCCACACTGCTCTTCTCCCACCAAGCACACCGGTCCATCGCCTACCTCATGCCGCCCATCGACCCCATTGAAAACCCATAGCCACCGGCGCCCGACTTGCACCGCGGGGCGGCTTCCTTCAAGTCGTTGTATCAAAAGCGACCGCCGCAGATTCTGATGAGGCTACTAATCTCTCCTCTGCGGTCGCTTCTGATACAACACTAGGACTTCGGGACAACTTCGGCCCGACAGCCCGACAGCAAAGCGTGCAGCATACAGCCGCTGCGCTCATTGGAAAACACGGATGTGGATAGCCCTTCACTCGGACGTAGTCGTGACGAACGACTCTCGGTGCGATGTGTGGAGCGTGATAGATTGCAGAGCCTTTTCGAGCCCAAATTCCCCTTTGAGGCTCTGCAAAGGTCGCCGTATGATGGGTGTTTGCTAGGCATTAGTTGGGACACCGGCCAAAAGAGATCTAGGCATCCAATTGTTTCAGCGTTTATGGCCAACAGAGAACATCTTCGCACTCTGTTTCGGGGACCGAAAGCTTGGAATACTTGGCGGTCCCTTACGCCGCGTTCCAAGCCCGATCTATCGGGCGCTGATCTCAGAGGTGTGGCGCTCAAGAATGCTAACCTCCGAGATGCCAACCTGAGTGGAACTGTCCTCATAGATGCTGACCTGAGCGGAGCGAATCTGACCAAGTCGCGACTCGCTGACGCCGATTTGCGTGAGAGTATTCTGCTCGGTGCTGTGCTTTATAGCGCTACGCTTCGGAATGCGGACCTGCGTGGGGCATTCCTACGTTGGGCCGACCTCAGTAGAGCTGACTTTACGAATGCAAAGTTGCAAGAAGCCGACCTTCGTCGCACTCATTTGGCCAGAACCGTTTTCAGGGGTGCGAATCTAAGCGGTTGTAGTGTGTATGGATCGGCAGTCTGGAATGTAGACCTAGAGGGGGCCATCCAGCACAACATCGTCGTAACCGAGGATAACGAACCAAGAATCACTGTGGACGACTTGGAAATAGCCCAGTTCGTTTACTTGATTCTCAACAATCAAAAGCTGCGCAACATCATCGACACGGTTTCATCCAAGGCTGTGTTGCTCTTGGGCCGCTTCACGCTGGCCCGCAAGCAGGTGTTGGAGGCACTTCGCGCGGAACTACGGCACCGAGGCTATTTGCCCATCCTATTCGACTTCCAAGGGCCTCTTGCGCGAAACTTGACTGAAACCGTTTCGACACTGGCGCATTTGGCGCGCTTTGTAATTGCCGACATCACGGACGCAAAGAGCATTCCTCAGGAACTCGCCCGAATAGTCCCGTCTCTGCCGAGTTTGCCGGTGCAACCGATCTTGATGGCGTCCAGTAAGAAGTATGCTATGTTCGACGATTTCAGCGATTACCCCTGGGTCCTGCCCCTGTATCGATACAAAAACATTGCTCATCTTCTGCAATCCGTCGCCGATTCAGTAATCGCACCCGCCGAGAAGAAGGTACAACAAATCCTGGATCGCCACGATGAGTTGAGATCTAATACGGCGTCACGGCCAACGACTGGCCGTGCTCCTCGCTTGACCGCCTGAGATTAAGGCATAGCATCTTCACGCTGAGCCGGCAGCAGAACAAGTGCGAGAACCATAACGGGCTCGGAAGAGATCAATGGCGATCTCCTCGAAGCCGACTTGTAGCCCGAAACTCAGGGGCGATGCGTGACGTATTGCTTGTAGATCGCCAGACCCCAAGGATCGTTCGGATCAAGTCGGTATCCTTCGGTGATCTCAAGAACGCCCTCCCTGTACTTGCCTTTCGCGTAAAGGATGAGCCCCAGATTGGTGTGCGCCTTGGCATCGAGTCGGTCGAGGCGGATGGCCTCCCGATACTCCGCCATAGCTCCGTCCAGGTCACCCTTCTTCTGCAGCACCGACCCGAGATTGTCGTGTGCGTAGTAAACGTTCGGCTCCAAGCGGACGTCTTCACGAAGCTCCGCTATCGCTCCATCCAGATCTCCTTTCTCTGTGAGCGCAAATCCAAGCATCGCGTGCGCCGAGGAATCCGGTTTCAGGCGAATGGCTGCGCGATATGCGGCAATCGCTCCTTCGAGGTCGTGATTGAGACCGAGAGACTCACCCTTCGAGAGAAGCGACTCCGCAGTCTCTGGCTCGACAGTATGGGATCTGTAGTAGCTAGGGAGCCAAAGTGCAAGAGCGATGACAATAATGGAAACCGCGACGAGCAACTTATATACGGGCGGTGTGCCCACGCCGCTGTAAAGGAACAGCTGGTTGGGCCTCCTCGCTTTTAAACGAAGCTGTTCGTAGACAGGTTGCAGGGTTGTCTCGAATACCGTCACCCAGCGCCGGGTTATTCCCCATTGACGGAAGCCCGTGAGCACTAGGAAATGTGGTGTCCAATCGTGCTCAAAGAAGAGGATCCCTCGTATGCTACCGGCCGAAGGTATTTTGCCAGGTGGATAAGGGGGCAGACGACATGGCGTATACGCTTCTGCTCTTTGACGAAAGACTTCATACTGCTCTGGGTCGTAGGGCAACAAGAATACGATTCTCTCAGGGCTCACGTTCGCAAAAACATTCTGAACTTCCCACTGCAAACCTGCGGTTCCGCCCCCTCGTAAAACCACCAACTGGGCGCTGGACATCAGTTGCCGTACCCGATTTTGCCATTCAGTGTCTCCAACGTACACCCTCGCCGCGCCAAGCTCCGGAAGAGGTTCGCCGGGCCTACCTATGGCAACGAAAGGTCCTACCTCCTTCATTGCGTCCGCCAGTTGCTCTTCTTCAGTCCCGGTTGCCGCCGACGTGATCGCACCAAGTAGTCCGCCGAGCTTAGTTTGCTGTGGCTCTGCCGTCACTAAGTCGTCTTTAAAGGAGCGCAAATAGAGTACCGGCGGCCGCGGGTCGGAGGCTATTAATGCGTCTGCTGCCGGCGCACTCATGCGTTTGCCCCGTGTGTAAGAACCGATTCCGACAGCCACGACGACAACAAGAAGAGCGAACAGAAGAGCCGACTGCCAAAATGGCGCCTGCTGCCAGATTGCTTGAAACGCAATCAGACCAAGGACGGCAATCATCAGAAGTGCAACACCTGAAACTTTCAGCAATCTCGCCCTGGTTCTGCCGGCAGAATTGGATCGAGAATCTTGTAAATTCCTGGTCTCCAACATGAGCCTATCCCTCCGACCGAGACTTCTTGAAGGCCTATTCGGCGAGTTCGCTCACATAGTCTGCTGGCATCCTCAACTCCTCTTCAAATGGAGGTACGCGGCAAAGCTCACTTTTGCAGCATCGCTCTCCGCGGTGATGTCATAGGCGCTTCAAAAACGCAATCAGCGCGTTCTTGTCTTGATTGCTGAGGCCTGGTTCGCCACCTAAAAACTTGTCGGTCCCGAAGTAGTGACCGCGATTCACAATCAAATCCGGGCATTTACTCAGGTCAAGCAGTTGGTCCACCGCGTTGGCGAAGACTTTCCTGGCTTGTTCATCACTCGGATGCGGGGGCAGCTTCTTCAAGTCAGAATCGAGCTTCACGACAATATCCAGCAGTTTCTTGTCGTGAGCTAGACGCTCGGCCGGGTCAGCACTTTCCGAGAGCGGATTCAGGTTTGTGAGCAGACCGACGGGAGTCCCTGTCGGGATGGGCCCGAGTTCGATCATCTTGTCTTTCTCGTTCACAAGCCAAGGGAAATAGGGCCCGAACCCGCGCAGATCCTGCAAGGCATCGGGAAGGTAGCCGTACGATATTTTGAGATAGCTCTGCTCAGTCGTGCGGTCTATCTTTCCTGGAATCTTGTCTCCGAGCAGAGCGTCTTTGGCACGTGTCTCCGGCCAAAGCATTTCATGGATCGAATTGTCAAAAGACTTCAGTCTCTTGGCTACGCTGGGAGTGGGGTTCAGGCAGTCTTTGCCCTCATCCCCGTACGATTCCCAATTCTCCGCACACTTGGGGTTGTCGGGATCAATGCTCCCCACGCTGTTGTTGAGTAGAAATGGCGCAGTCGACCACAGACTGACCAGGGAAGGAGGACGGGTATAACCACGACCACCCGCTGGCATCTGGTAAGTTTTGGGCTCGCCGGTATAAGGGTGATACCAGGTTATCGTGCCCACGGAAGGCAATTCTTTATACGATTGGGAAGAAAAATTGTCCCAGATATTGTCAGCGAGAGCGTTGGTCGCCAGCGGGCTGCAAGCATTGGTTTGCAGGAGGGTCACCGGAACGCGCAATTCACTGGAGAGATAGTTGTGGTCGAGAAAGTCAGGCTGGTTGACCATCGCGGTCATTGCCTTCTTGAATTCGTCGGTCTTGGTCCAATTCCAGTATTTGTTCCAGCAATCAAGATAGTTCTTGCCGGCGCAGCCGCTCCCGGTATCGAGAGTAATCCCAGCTATGTCAGCGGGAAGCGTTGGCAATTTGCTGGAATGGCAACGGGCACAGCGTTCGGCAAAGACCACTTTGCCGCGCGGAACCAGAGCATCGTCTGTCGCAAGCGCCTTCTTGGCGTCGGGGTCGGTGTTTCGCAAATCCTCGAGATGGTGCGCTGCCGTGGATTTGAGGAAGAACAACGCCATGGCAGGAGTTTGCGACTCAGTCGCGGCAAAGTACGCGGAATTCTTTCGCGCCACGGAAATCGGGATCGGAGTGATTGGCTTTCCGCCGACAAGGGCGTTGAAGTGCAGCAGCCACTCCTCGCTGAAAGTCCCGATATTCAGATAGACCCGATTCAGGGCACCCAGTGCACCAACGGAATCAGATCCGTCTTTGAGAACGCGCGGTGTCCAGACCGTGTCTGGAGGCTGGTAGTACTTGGTGAGCGGTCCCTCCGGGATATAGTCGTTGAATTGTTTATTGTCCTTTTGCCCACCAGCCAGAGTTTCTTTGCCCCATTGTCGCGCATGCTCCAGACGATCACCCAGCAGGTAGACTGCATTCATTGTTCGGGGATTGTTGATGTTGTCGGTGGAAACAAAAGAAGTATCCAGAGAGCCGGGCCGTGAAGTATGGAAGAGTTGCCAGACGAAGTTCGACTTATCGCCTGACCAATAGAAGATCCGGTCGATCCAGAAGTACTGGGCGCCGACGTTCGAACTTAGATTTTCCCACTTGGGATTGTTGGGATCGGCGGGAGGGTTCAGCGGATTCGGGCCGACGTGACAAAAGCCGCACGACATCCCGACTCTGAATGGCCGCACCACGTTTTTGTCGTTGTAGTAGTTAGGGTCGTTGTAATACTTTTCCGCGTCCCAATGAGCTGCCGCCTTGTCATCGAAATCAGGATTGGGGAAAAGCCGCAAGCCCACAATGCCCGTCCCATAGCCGTAGTAGGAGCCCACTTCCAGTTTTTCCCCTTTCGGTCCAACGGTCTTGCCTCGAGCACCGAACGGGACTCCGGGATACTTCTTCTCGTCTTCAAAGGGATCCGGCGCGCAATCGGGGCGGCGCTTGTCGAGCCACAAGTTCCATCGCTGGGGATCGGGTCCAGTAGCTTTTTCGAAGCAAGGATCATTGATCAGACCGAGATATTCCCAACGATGATCGCGGCCCAGCAGAGGAGGCAGACTCGGGTTTGAAGATAGGATTTTCAGGAAATCGAGAGCGCCGGCGCTTCTGTAGACGAGTTGGTCCCAAAGCCGATCGTTGCCGGCAGTCCACACGATCCATGTGTTGCGGCCTTGAATTTCCGCCTTGTCCAACGGAATCCCCCCATCCATATCCTTAAAATAGGGGTCGTCGGAAGCAGTGAACGTGGAGGCGTCTCGCCCTGCCTGCAATGCCTCATCTTTCACGTGCCCGGGACGCGGCCGACTGTACCACCACAAACTGAATGCGATCACAGCACCCGCCACCACGATAAACAGAACCACCAGGATTACTGCGCGCCCGTGCTCTCGCGTGTTGGACACAATAGCTACCTCCTCATCTTTCTTCGCTGCCAAACTTCGTCCTGATCTAATGTGTTGTGAACCACGCCAGCGTTTCAGTCTTGCAGCCTGCCAAGGTACCGCAGTGCGCTCATACCAGGTAAAAAGAAATAGGCGCCGCCCCTGACGTTAATGAATTGCGGCAGACCCATAATCCTCTTCCGAATCCCCCCGCTCTGCGGAACTGAAAAAGTATCGGTAAATGGGCACCCAATGACGGAAGTCCGATTTCCCAACAAAGGGTCGCTCTCCTCGGTCATCCCATCAAACTTGGTACGCATGAGCCACGCGGCCTGGATGAATTCAAACTGCCGTTGAATGTTGCTGTTGATGGCCAAGAAATGCAAACCGGTCTCGACGTCTTGGGGAGGCGCAGGCTGGAGGGCATCCTCCGGTGTCAACTTGCGGCCATACTCGCGCCCGCGGCGGAGGATACGGTGGAAGCGAGTCGAGGCGATCAGATCGTCGCGGACGTTCCGGTTGCCGAAACCAAGGATGCGAATGAGAGTGGAAATCAATCCTTGGGGATCGCCTGGGATGTCGGGGTTCCGCGGGTTGGCGCGGCGGATGTGAGAGCCATAAGGACAGCGCGTACCGTCAATGTCCAAGTCATAAGTGAACTGATTTTGGATCCCGTTGTGTTGATCCGTGATGCCCGGAATTGTCTCTCGGCTGACCGGCACCAACGGCGAGCCATCTGCAAATTCGCGCCCCACCATAAGGCTGCCAAGCTTGTCTCGTTCTTCAGGTTGCGAGTTCGTTGTCCTGTCAAGAAACTGCCAAAAACCACGGACATCCTGGGCCAGTTGGCGCACGACCAGATAGGTCCCGTTGCGACCCAGATCCTTTTTGCCGGGTTGATCTTCGGCTAAGGGCAGGTCGAACCCGGCAGGATCTTGCGGATCAAGCAATGGACGATTGGTGTACCTTCCATATTCGTTGCGATATCCGAGCAGGAATTCTCCTAGGCTAACCTGGTTGCTGTACTTGCGTTCGTAGCCGTTGATAGGAATCTTGCGAGTTTGATCCCAATCGATCTCGGGTTGGCTAATGCCGTCAATGAATCCGAAGGGTTCTCGCCCCTCCATGTCTGAAGTCGAAAGGCACTCGATTTCTTCGAAAGCCGCACTCCAGGATTGGCCCTTGATCGAAGTCTTCCACGATTCGAGAAGTCCGGCCTCGGCAAACAACATCACCACGATGTGGGGAACCCGGTCTGCATTGCCCCATCGCCAATTGGCAGGTGAATTCGTGGCGACATCGCCCAAGCGCCGGGAGCGATTCTCGTCGAAAGCCATGCCGGCGATAAACTCCGGTGAAAATCCAGCGACCACGCTCCGCGGTACGCGCAAGGCCTCCAGGCCCTGACGTGTGAAAGCAACCTGCAGGGCAGTTTTCGGCGGTGGGTTGAGCGTAACCGCTGTCGTAACAGGGGCGGTGGCCAGCCACTGGCGGGCAGCGGCAGTTTGCTTGATGTTCACCAAAAAATAGCAGGCGTCGGTCATGCGTGCATAACCGAATCGCACCAACCCTTGAACGTCGCTGTAGTCAACTGGGCTCACATTCATTCCTTCAGAAAAGCGCTATCCATTCCTGGAGGTCGGCATAGCTCATGAAGCTGCAATCGATTCCCCGGCGAATCAGCATATTTCTCTTCAGATCAAACGCGGACAGTCCTGTGTGCGCGTCGTACCAAACTTGCGTGGGCATTTGATGACGGCGCAGGAAGTATTTGAACTTTTGCTCGTCCTTGGAGCCGTCGAGCACGAGCCAGTTCGTGGCCGGATAGCCGATACCATTGCTGAAAGCCAGGTTCAGCCCCCATCCGACCTTGTTGATAAAATCATCCATGTAGCTGTCGAGGCTGCCATCGTAGTTACTGGCGAAGATCATCCGCCTCTTGTCGTTGAGGAAGACCCAGCGCGCGAAATGAATGGTGGGTACACGCGCGAGATGGCCGCGAACAAAGAAGTGGCGCGCCGCATAGTTCACCAGCCAGAGCAGGAAGATCAACGTCCATCGTCGAAATAACCCGGGCTTTATGCTGCCCATGGCGCTGAATTGATTGGTAACGTAGATGTCTTCGAGCTGCGCAAGCTCGGCTTCGTGACTGGCATTCGGACGCGGAGCGATCTCAGGATCGCGCTTCTCGCGGCTGCGGAGCTGGTAGATAAATATGGGAAGGTACAACAGCAAAAGCGGCGATAGCGCGAGCAGTACTAGAGGCACGGCGAAGAAGTGGATTACCTTGCGGAGCCACCATAGAATGGGCATGGATTCATCGTCGGTCAGCTTGAGCCGTCCGGCCAGGTTTTCAACACGAGCAAATTCCCGAAGCAGCTTGTGGATCTCCTGCGAGCTCTTGCCGACGAAGAGGGTTTCGTTGTTTTGCAAATACGTCTCGAGGGCAATGCGCAGCGAATCATCCTCATGAATCTGCTGCACCGACCTGCCCACCCAATTTACATAGGATGCCGCCGGTGGCTGTTCGTGATCCTTCAGCCACCGCTCCAGGTCCGAATCCGGCGTGAAGCTCTCGCAACAGGCGAAAATGCGCCGTAATCCGCCGCAAGCGCGGGTCGCCAGATCTTTTCTGAAGTCGTCGGCATCGCCGTCGACATCCGCAATGAACGCAAGCGTCAAGGGATAGTTTTGCCGTGGCAACCCGTATGCATCGTGGATATCGTCGAGCGTCCCGTCCTGCAAGATCAAGAAGCGGGCGAAGTGCAGGCGATCAAAGTGAGAAAAAGGAAACAGGGAATTGTTGGGATCCACCTGGCCAGGAGCGAGGTTCATGGAGGCCAGCAGATTGCGCAACTCCGCTTCACGCTCCGCCTTCAGTGGGGCCGCCACGAACACATTGGATTGGGGCATCATTGTGAGCAGTTACAGGGGGAGCCTCTGCTCGCACCGAAGTCAGGGTGTGCCAGCCGGCTGAAATTGCAGTGCGAAGTGAATCAATGGTTTCTGTTTCCAGTACACGCGACCCAAGTAGAAGTTGGGGGTGATGAGGCGAATCTCGTCGCGGATCCAATGGGCCACCATGGAAGTTTCAGAGTAGTCAAGCACGATGCACTCTTTGTGGTCGAACCAACTGGGGGCTTTATAGACCTTAGCGACGATGGCGTTGAGCCCAATGCCGAGTATCCGATTTCTGAGCACTCCCTTGTTGGCGTCGAAGGTCTTGCCTTCCCAGACAAACAAGTTCACGAACTCGGCGATCTCGATGCTGAACTGTGTACCGTTGGCGATGATGGCGGTGCCTTTGGCGGGGCCGTTCGGAATCTCTCCCGCAGGACTGCTCGAAAAAAGCTGATCCAGATCCTGGTTTGACATTTGCAATAGCTGAGGTACGTCGTAGGCCATATTACGCACTCCTGACGAATGGACTAGACTCGGTGCGGGGTCGCCAAAATACTAAAGAGTATTTCTTGTTGGGAGGAAGATACGTGAGACTATGGCGGCATTGGGTTGAATTGTCAACAGTTTTTTGGGGCGGAGAGCAGCACTCCAACGACTGGGAGACTAAGACGCAGGAGGGTGGGTTTGTCAGGCGCCCGCAGAACCTAGCCGGCGATCAAGGTGCCGCGAGTATGACATCGGCAGCTTTTTCGGCAATCATATAGATCGAGCTGACGATGAAGAAGCCGGGGATACGGGGAAAAACGGAAGCGTCCACGACACGCAGCCCCTCGGTTCCATGCACCCGGAAGTCGCTGCTCAACGCTCCACCGCTGTTACGAGGACCAATGGCGCAACTGCACGACGCGTGGTGCCCCCAGGCATTGTTTCTCACAAACGTCCGCAAGTCTTTCGGTGTGGTCACGTTGCTTCCGGGTGTCTCTTCTTCGTCCAGCAGGTCTTGATCCTTGAGGGCAGCTGTCATTCGCCGGACGAAGGAGATGCCGTCGATAACAGCATCGAGGTCCTTGTCGGCACCTTGTTCGAAAGAATTGAAATTTATCGCAGGGGTATCGCGAGGGTCGGCGGAGCGAAGCGTGACTGTGCCGGCGCGATTCCGCGAATGACCCTTTAAGACAACCCAAGTGAGATAGTTGAGTTTTTTCGCAAAGGATTGGGAATATCCCGGACGATAACCGTTGAACTTGGCGAGCAGCGCCATGCAGAAGAGATCCGGTGGACCTTCAGCGACAGGCGAGGCGCGGAAGACGGCGAGCACGCTGCCGTTCGTGGCATACACACCGCCGCGACAGGCGCGCCATTGTCGATATTGGGGGTCCTCGGTAGAGAACGTCGCGTTGTTGTAGGCATCCCAATCTCTGAACTTCATGCGGTTGACGACGCCTACCTCGTAACGGTCTTGCAGATTTTTCCCGACACCCGGCAGATCAACTCGCGACGGGATGGAGAAGCTCTCGAGTACATCGCGCGGTCCGATACCTGAAAGCATCAGTAACTGGGGTGTGTTGAAAGCGCCACCCGCCAAGATCACCTCCTTTGACGCATAGACCTGGCGAAGTGCTCCCGGACTCGCGTTCGGATTTGGATGGGCCCGGTATAGCCTTTCGCCGTCAAGATACTCAACCCCAATAGCGCGATTAGTCGCATCCAGCAGGACCCTGGTCGCGAGGGCGTTAAGCTGCAGCCGCAGGTTAGGGTGCTTGTGTCGAGTCTCCAGGAGATACTCGCGGGTGCCGAAGCGCGCGTGGTGTCTGGTTGTAAGTGGTATGCATCGTGCACCTATAGAGTCATTGCTTACCTGACGCCAATCGTTCGGATCTTTGATGTCAAACAGCGATTCCAGACGCTCAAGATCATCCCTGGAGTCCTTGCATGACCATAGGGAATCGATGACAACGTCTCTTAATGCACGATCGCGGAGAGCCGCGAAAGGCACGGCCGTTTCCGTGCGCAGCCATCCCTTCCAGCCATGCCTGCTGGGGTTGAACCCGAGCTTCGCCAGCCAGCGGTGCAGCGGCCGGTAATGACAGTTCTCCATGCGCTGGAAATACTTCCACATCTTTTCTGGCTCCCAACTTGAATCGTTGGTGAGTTCGGCGATGTATTTCCAGTCCGAGCCATTCGGACAAATCAGAATCATGGCATTGTGAGCTGTGCAGCCGCCCAAAGTGCCAGCTCGCGGATAATAGACCCCGTCCACCGGTTTGCCTTGGAACTCTGCAAAGTAGTTGGGATCAAGTTGCTGCTGAGTTGCGTCGCCATAGTGGCGAACGAAGAAGTCCCATTTCATGGCATCATTTTCAGAAGCAAAACCGTGAAATGCGGGTACATCGTAGTCGAGAGGCAGCCGGTTCAGGTGGGGCCAAACGGAATCGCCTCCACTGAGCTCACGTGGATCGCCTCCCGCCTCCAACAGGACAACCGACTGGCCTGCCTCCGCGAGCCTTGCCGCCACTGTGCCTCCGCCGGCGCCGGAGCCCACCACAAGATATTCGCAGGTGGCTGTTGGGTTTGCGGTGCTCAAAGTCATGTCGAAACGAGAAGGTGCACGAATAGCACGGCGGACACTAATCTAAGCCCCTGGCTGGACTTAGCGATGCGGAAAGTAGTAAACCGCTGGCGACCGCTTGGTAGCTTGCCACTATACACCGGCACGGATCGCTCAGGCAGCGAAGGTTTCGTTACCGTCAGGTTCGTAATGTTCCACGTGGTTCATGCTCTGGCGCAACGTGGAGAGCGTCTTATAGAGACGCAGACGCGTCCGACTTTGATTACCCAACGGGCAGTGCTCGGGCACGCAATGCCAAGGGTTGTACGAAAGTACCTTGGCAAACTCGAACTGCGCAGGCGAGTCAAATTTCTGCTGCGGGATGTGGAGGACGGCAGCCGGGACGCGAGGTGACAGTCGCGGCGGCCAAAACACTGCATTGTTCTCGATCGGCATGAGATAAGGGTCAGTCTGCACCTGAAGCTTGATATCGAACTCCACGTCCTCTTTCGCCAGCGTGGCGACCATCGCATCACGCAGATAATTGTCGGATGGCCGCAGCGGGAGGCGTGGCACACGAGTTCTCTGTTTACGACGAGACCAGACGGAGAATTGCATCGCCTGTCCGTCACCGAGAAGGTACGGAACGCAACTGAAATACTGGCTCTCCAGCGGGCTGTTCTGAGTTTTGATCCAGAGTCCCTGCATGATCAGGTCCAGCAGATGCGGCTGTGTGAAGTTGAGGAAATGGAACAGTTGCGCGTTTTTGTAACTCCACCGCTGTAAGTGCGCGTTCGCCTTGGTGTCCGGCGTAACGAATGTTGGCGTGGAGACCGCAGTCATGTCCTGCGTAAACTTCTCATCGTCGAGCAGTTTGGGCCCAGGAACACCCATGAGCTTGATGCTAATGCTCATGAAGCCTACATCGTCGATATCGGGTGTGATGTAAGGACCGGGGCCACAGAAACGTACCCATGCGGGATATGTACGCGGCTGGGCGTAGATACCGCGCCTCATGTGCTCGGGGATATCTTCACGCACAATAAACTCACCGCGAACAATGCCATGAGTCTTGGTGTTCCCACCGCGCTGAAAGTCCCCGGGCTTCCAAAGTCTGCGCATCTGGTCGCCCATGGCAGAGATGATGTCGTCACGATGGGCATCTTCGTCCGGTTGGATCCTCTCCTCTGCCAGTTGCAAGCCATCGTTTTTGCGCTGGAAGTTAATCAGATAATTAGTAAGGTTGGTGAGTAGCTGGCGGAAGACCGCGTCGAAGGCGGGTCGAAAGAATGGATCGATTCGGCGTTCGAGATGGACGAAAAACGTGGAGGCGTCTGCGATCCAATTCAGCAATCGCACACCGGTATCCGCAGGTGGGAGGCCGTATCCGGTATTGCTGCTCGAAGGCACGGCGGGGAGCAAGTATACTACGCAAGTCAAGAACGCATTCACTCGTTCATCGAGTGGTGTTGATGCAGGGTTTGTCGGTTATGGGATCGTCGGCGACGATGAGATCAAGATGAGGCTGAAACCGTGGTTCGGAGCCGACAGGATCATTGCTGGAGTCCATCCGCTCGACGTTTTCGCAGCTTGGCTAACTTGTGGGTCGAAGTTGTTTTCTCGAGGTTGGGGTGACGAGTCGCTGCTCGCCGATTTGTCAGAACGAACGTCTTTTGCGCATCCGCCCGGCCCGATTAGCGTTGCCTGGAGCGCTGGAGCGAGTTCAAACAAAAAGATCCGACGCGATGGAACATTCACATCTCCGTTAACCTCACTTCCCAAAAACGCCAGAACGGTGCACGTTCGAGCCTGGTCGCGGGCCGGAAACACCGCTGCATGTGTGATTCTTGCGGCCTCGCGGGACGAAGGTTACAAAATGCGAGAGCATATTTTTAGCGCGCTGGTAGATCAGGGACTGGATCTATATCTCCCGGAAAATCCTTTCTACGGACTTCGCCGGACAACGTCATCCGCATGCCTGGCCACATTCAGCGATCAAGCGTTGATGAACCTGGGCATGGTGTGGGAAGCGCGGGCGCTGGTGGAGTATCTGCGTAATTCGTACCAGAATCTGGCAGTGGCGGGCTACAGCATGGGTGGCCACATGGCGGCGATCACGGCGGCGGTATGTCCGTTTCCGATCGCCTGCGCAGCGCTGGCGACGGGGGCTTCGGCGGCGCCGATCTACACTCAAGGATTGTTGTCCTGGAGCATAGATTTGGACGCGCTGGCGGGCGAAACCGATCTACCGTCGGAGGCCAATGAGCGACTGCGTCGCCTGATCGAAGCGGCGGACTTAACGCGCCATGCTCCGCCCCTGCGCGCGGATGCTGCCGTGCTGGTCGGCTGCGCGCGCGACGGTTACGTACTCCCCACGGAGATCCAGCGTTTGCACGAATCCTGGCCGGGCAGCGAATTGCGATGGCTCCGGGCAGGCCACGTCACCGCGGTTATCAGAGGCAGGCGCTTCTTGCGCTGTGCAGTCGCGGATGCTGCACAGAGGCTGTGAAGTCTAAGGCTGGTCTTCGCCTGCTGCGCCCGCAGGGCGATGGCGTTAAAAGCGAAAGCTCTCCCGAGGTTTGCAAATAAACAAAGCTGTCCTTCAATATGTCCTTCCGGGTCTCGCGCACTCCCCGATATGCCCGACAACCGGGCAAGGTCGGTTTGTGTCCTAGAACACACATTCCGCTGACAACATAGCCGACTTTGAAGACCGTCCGGATGAAGTTTCAATTGCTAAATGAGTCGCCAAGGCTGGGCAGGTAACCCAAGTCACACGGGCCGTTTCAACACCGACTGCGGAAACTAACGGTTTGAGGCACAAGCGCCCTGGTTGAACGACATGCCGACGACAGTCATCTGCGCCTTCAGAGCTGCGTCTGCCCTCAGATAGATCAGCGTGCTCGAGGAACTACGGTGGCCCACGTGGTCCTGGATCGCGTTGAGGTCGTGCGTTTCCTGCCACAGCAGAACACAAATGCTGTGTTTGAAAACATGGTAGTGCCGTTTTGTGGGATGAATGCCCGCGAGGGTCGCATACCGTTTGATCAGAACATCCATGTACCGGCGTGACCAGGAGAACAATTCGGCTTCAGGGCTAGCCTTGGCAAGTTCCAGCAGGGGAGACTCGTCGAACAAGGGATCGCTGTCAATTCGCGGCGCGTGCAGAGTCGGCCGGCTTTTCTTTAGCCGTTTGACTGAGAGTCTCCCGTCGCAGATGTCGCGCCCACGGATCGCCAGCGTCTCTGACACACGGAGCCCATGAAGAAGACCGACGAGCAGCGCAATGTGGTGCAACGGATTTTGGCCGCGGGCGACCTTGAACAATCTGACCAGTTCCTCACGACTGAGGTATTCCATCGTGCCTCCATGCTATGGTCAGTTTACAATGTACCTACAGGCACATCTAGAGCATGATAGTCATCTATAGTAATCCACTGTCCTTTTAATTGACAGGTATATGCTTACAGGTTACGCTCGGGTCATGAAGGACACGATGGTTCGGACGGCGCTGTTCGTGAGATCGGGCCAGATGGCCAAGCTGCAGACACTCTCCAAGGTCACAGGGGCGCCGGTCGCAGAATTGGTCAGACGTGCGATCGACGCCTACCTGGAGCAAAGAAAAACAGAAATCAAGAACGCCTGATTGATGGGTACTGCGCCTTGATACTCTGCCGGTCTGCACTGGCGAGCGACCCGGCCACCAACAGCCACCAAGAGAATAGGAAGAGAGTGTATTTGGTACAGCGCGGGACGCGTGCAGTCGGCGGCCTCGTGGTGCCGTTTTGGCTACCCCTGAAGCCCTTCGAGCCGGCGAAAGTGATCACATTATTAAAGAGGCCGCGATTGGCCAATTCCGCCCGGTTGTCAAAATACCGAAATGACAACCTCTGGCCTTCGCGGCGGGTGCCGGAGTCCCCACCCCGTTGGTGCGCCAGCTGTGCGTGAGAGGCCCCGTTCGATCCGTGTCATCGCGCCCACGTGAATTCCTTTTCTCATGGTGTGAGCATATAAGTAGGAGTGTAGGCATATAATGGCACTTATAGACCATTACAGTGGTCACCTGTGTCGACATTGACAGTGTATGGTCATAAATGGGACGCTAGGGCATGAAGCGCACAGCGGTCTTCCTCACCGATGAGCAGTTAGCCGATCTGCAAGCGGTTTACAGAGCAACCGGAGCAAAGCCGTCGGAATCGATCCGGCGCGCGGTTGATCTCTATTTGAGTCAGAAGGCGGCGGAAATCAAGGCAGGCAAGCAAGGGAAGAAGAACAGTTAACCCCCTGGGCCGACCTCGAAACTCGGAGACGAAGACTAAGACAGTTGCGGGCTGTGGATTATAACGTTGGTCGGTCACCAGATAGTCAGGGCCGAACAGGTTTATCGACCATCAGGCGGCAACCTACAGAGACTAGGTTTAGGTTGTGGATGTCACCAGAACACTGCGCGTTATGGAGAATCGCGCGAATCGTCGATTCTAGTCACAACCTAGCCTCGGCACCCGGCTACGAGTCTTTCAACGAAATACTGGAGGGTAAGGCTAGGCGGAACCCTTGATCTGACGGGCTTTTCGTAGGATACTTGCTGTCTTTTGTCCGGAAAGTCTGGTGCTAGATGCCTCTTCGTTGGTTCCCGCTCAAAGACCGATCATCGACTGCGCTCCTCCTTATTCTGCTCTTGTTTGTAGATCTGGGATTATCTCAGCGAGCAACCAACTCAATCCCAACGTCAGCAAACTCTGACAGAAAGTACGCTCCCGGGCGTGTGCTAGTTAAGTTTCGGCAGGGAACAACCGCGCAGGCGCGGGCTGACCTGCATGCCTCACTTGGAGCAAAGGCTGCTAAGCAATCCAGTGCAGTAGCAAACTTGGAAGCCGTCTTTCTACCGGCCAATCTGGATGTCCCGTCAGCACTTCGCGCCTATCGGCAACGTCCTGATGTGGAATACGCGGAACCCGACTACATCGTTCATCTGCTGAACACGCCTGACGATCCTTTGTTCTCTCAGATGTGGAATCTGCTAAACACGGGACAAAACGGTGGCACCGTCGGCGATGATATTGGAGCGACATTGGCGTGGAATCTGACGACTGGCGACCACAGCGTCGTCGTCGCAACCATCGATACCGGCATCGATTTCACCCACCCCGATCTCGTTCCAAACTTGTTTCACGACACATCGGTTTGCAACGGTGTTAACGACGCCACCAACCGGCGCTGGAGTTCTTGCCCAGTCTCCTCAGCAATTCCCCATGTCCGTGTGTTGGCGGATAGCCGGTGCTGCCGTCCGGAGTGGCTATAACCGCAAAGACAGGCATCGCCTGAGTAGCGCAGCCACTTCATGCAATTGCAGTCTCGGACGAATGAACGGTTCCTCTGTCGGGAGTACCGGCAGTCGCTCTGGTGACTCCGAACGTAAACCGCAACGACTGGGCGTCTCTCAATCATGCCTTGCGGCTAGCACACTATCTAGCACATTCAATGGCACCAAAGTGCAAGTCTTCAGTAATGACGCGGGTTTTAGATGGCGGAAGCGAGTGGGAGTCGAACCCACCAGTGACAGGATTGCCCGCCGCTCGCCGGTTTTGAAGACCGGGACGATCACCGGACCGCATGCGCTTCCGTACGCCTTACACACAAACGCCACGGAAAAAGCCGGAGCTTCACATCTGCATCGAAGCTGATCCGTGAAGATCCGTACCAATCCGTGGCAAATTCTACTCTGAGTCGCCTGCCAATTACTTGGGCTGCTTCGCGACTCTGAGATACGGCTTGATCGTTTTGAACCCGGGGAACTTCTGCTGCGCCTCGTCGTTCGAAACTGCCGCCGTGAGGATCACATCCTCACCCGGCTTCCAGTTCACCGGAGTCGCTACTTTGTGCTTGGCGGTGAGCTGCATCGAATCGATCACGCGCAGGATCTCGTCGAAATTCCGCCCCGTGGTCATGGGATAGCTGATCTGCAGTTTGATCTTCTTGTCCGGGCCGATCACGAATACGGTGCGCACCGTGGCATTGTCGGCCGGAGTGCGGCCTTCGCACGAATCCCCGGAATCGCCAGGCAGCATCCCGTACAGCTTGGCTACTTTCAATTGCGGGTCGCCAATCATCGGGTAGTTCACCTTTGTGCCCTGAGTCTCTTCGATGTCGCCTTCCCACTTCTGATGGCTCGACACCGGGTCGACGCTCAGCCCGATAATCTTCACGTTGCGCTTGGCGAACTCAGGTTGCAGCTTCGCCATGTAGCCGAGTTCCGTGGTGCAAACGGGAGTGAAGTCTTTGGGATGCGAAAACAGAACTGCCCATCCGTCGCCCATCCAGTTGTGAAATTGAATGGTTCCTTGAGTGGTTTCGGCCGTGAAATCCGGAGCAATATCGTTGATTCTCGGAACGCTATAAGTCTCGTTTGCGGTCGCAGTGGTCATAGGTTTCTCCTTCTTTGATTTCTAGTCTTTGAAGATTCCGAAAGTCGGCCCGCGCGGGCTCCCAGCTTATAAAAGCGGATGAAAGTAAAACCCACCCGCTTTCGCCGGGTGGGTGGAAGAATTTCGCTGGTTCCTACCCACACGCCGGCATCGGGCAACAACAACACATAACCCCGGTGGCGAGTGAGCGAATCATACGAATTAGGATAGGCGGCGCCTGCTATCCCTGTCAATCACGGCCTCCCGCTTGAACCGCGGCAGATTGCATCTTTTCTGCATCGTAAACACGACGCCCCTCATCGTTCTTGATGACAACTCAATCTCGACTTCACGGGACACACATGGGCAAGCAACAGCGCCGTCTGTCGATGTCGCAGTGGGACGTATTTACTTCCAATCCGCTCGAAGGCAATTCTCTGGCAGTATTTTCCGACGCGCGCGGCCTCACCGATACCGAAATGCAGGCCATCGCCAAGGAGATGAATCTCTCCGAGACCGCGTTCATTTTTCCGCGCGAACCGGCCACAGAGAGTGAACGCGGCGTCCGCGTCAGAATCTTCACGGTAGAAGAGGAACTGCCATTCGCCGGACATCCTACCCTAGGTACGGCATTCTCGCTCCGAAACGGAAGTGCCGCGGGGGAAGTTGTACTTGAATTGAACGTAGGAAGGGTTCCAGTACGCTTTGAACAATCGCCGGGACAAGCGATCTTCGGAGAGATGAAGCAGGTCGATCCCGTGTTCGGGGTGGTGCACGAGCGCGAAGCCATGGCTCGTGCTATTGGATTGAATCCGGACGACTTCGATCCTTCCTTGCCGATTCAGACGGTGTCCACCGGGCTCTCGTTCACCGTGACGCCACTGAAAACGTTGGCCGTGATTCAAAAGATTCGCGTCGACTTTCAGCGGGCCACCGAGTATCTGCAAAGTACAGGAGGGAAGTTTCTCTACTTCGTCACCCGCGAAACGGTAGATCCCGTGGCGGGTCTGCACGCCCGCATGTTTTTCTACAACGGCGAGGACTCCGCGACCGGGTCCGCTGCAGGTTGCACGGCTGCCTGGATGGTCGCCCATGGTGTCGCCGCGACCGACCAGCGCGTGCTCATCGAACAGGGTGTCGAGATGCAACGGCCCAGCCGAATTTTTGTCCGCGCATCCAAGCAAGATAACCGGATAGTTAACGTTCGCGTCGGAGGCAACTCGATCGAAGTTTTGCGCGGCGAAGTTTTTCTCTAGCTCTTGTCGTGCAAGACGCGATAAACATTGACGCGCAGTCACCGCGAAATAAATCAATGGCTAAAAGGTTCCATTAGCATCGGCGGCACTTTACAGCAGGGCGATTTCCTTTTAGCATCCATCTCGCTCTGTACATTCTTCATATTGAGAAAAGCCTCCATTGGCATGTGCGGCCATGGCGCCAATGGGTTGCGGAAGGCTGATGAAACCGAAGCGCACCATTCTGTGTGTCGACGACAACGAGCAGTCTCTGTCCCATCGCAAAATCGTGCTTGAGACTCGCGGCTACCGGGTAGCGAGTTTCACGCGCGGAGAAGACGCCTTGGCGCGCTTCCTGCAGGGCGGAGTTGATCTTGTCATCGCCGATATGGCCATGCCCGGTCTCGACGGCCCGCAATTGATCTCCCGGATCAAGGACGCGTCGCCCCATACTCCTGCCATTCTGATTTCCAGCAAAGTGCGCATCTACGATCACGATTCGCAGGCAGATGTCTTTCTCACCAAGGGAATGTATTCCCCCGCAGACCTGCTCGAACGCGTGCGCTTGTTGCTGATCCGCAAGCGCGGCCCCAAGCGCCTTCACCGGCGCCAGCAACCTGCCATGGCGAGCCATATCGGCGCAGCCTGATTCGAGAAATCTCGTAGAAAGTGTTTTCCTTCGTGGACCTTAGTGCCCTTCGTGGTTGAAGCTCTTGCCTTTCAACCGCGCCCGCTGCCGAGCCCCGGCGCTAGTGGTTCGTGTAAGATTCTTCCAGGCATGGCCGGAGCATTCATCGAAGCAAAAGAGCTGCGCAAGACCTACCACGTAGGCAAGATCGAAGTGGAGGCCCTCCGCGGCATCTCTTTCTCCGTCCAAAAAGGCGAGTTCGTCAGCGTAGTCGGCCCCTCGGGAAGCGGGAAATCCACGCTCTTCTATCTCCTCGGCGGCCTCACGCGCGCCGATGGCGGCAGCGTGGTTCTTGACGGCGACGATCTAGCCAAACTCTCCGACGCCGAACGCACCCGCATGCGCAAGCGCAAGATTGGATTCGTCTTCCAGAAATTCAATTTGCTGCCTACGCTCGATGCGGAGTCGAACATATTAATGGCGAAGGAAATCTCTGGAAACGGCGATCGCGATCCTTCTCATTTCAACCGCATCACTGACCTGCTGGGTTTGACAAAGAGGTTGAAACATCGTCCTTCGGAGCTTTCTGGCGGTGAGCAGCAGCGCGTTGCCCTGGCTCGAGCCCTGATCAATAAGCCCACGGTAGTGCTGGCCGACGAACCGACGGGGAACCTGGACTCCAAGAACTCCGACATCGTGCTCAAGATGCTGCGCCTTTCCAACAAAGAGCTCGGGCAGACCGTGCTGATGATTACGCACAATCCCGAGGCCGCCGGCTATGGCGACCGTATCATCCACATGCGCGACGGCCAGATCGTCAATCCCGAAGACGACCCGCAGTGGGTACACCACTAAGAATCATTCGAATTTCCTCCTCCGCGGTTTCTTCTCTGCGTCCTCAGCGGCTTTTCTCAGCGTCCTCTGCGGTTAAAGCTTTTCCCACCCGTCAGCCGACCAACCAGAGCGCCCCCGATCCAGCCAGTGTTATGCTAGTAAATTCCTATCCCGCGAAGAGGGTTGTCTTCTCTAATGTCTGATCCCGAAACTCCCAATCCACAGAGTCCGCAAGCCCAACCCGTTACCGACAGCAAAGAGTCATTCGGCGACATCCTGTCTCAATTCCAGAAGAGCCACTCGCGCAAAGCCGAGGGCGGCAAACAGATCGAAGCGACGGTGATCGCCGTAACCGCCGAGGCCGTCTTCTTCGACATCGGCTACAAGTCCGAAGGGATTCTCCCGCTCACCGCTTTGCAGGGCGAAACGCTCAAGCCCGGCGACAAAGCGCTAGTCACGGTCAAGGGGCGCGATCTCGACGGCTACTATGAGCTCTCCCGCTTCAAAGTCGAGCGCCCGATGGACTGGTCCGCGCTCGAAAAAGCATTTGCCGACAAAGCTGCGGTTCTCGGCACAGTGACCGCGGTCGTGAAGGGCGGCTTCAGCGTCGATGTCGGCGTGCGCGCTTTTATGCCCGCCTCACGCAGCGGAGTGCGTGAAGCCTCTGAGATGGAAAACTTGGTCGGCCAGGAAATTCGCTGCCGCATCATCAAGCTCGACGTTGCTGACGAGGATGTCGTCGTCGATCGCCGCGTCGTCGCGGAAGAGGAAGAACGCTCCGCTCGCGAAAAAATCTACGGCCAGATCAAAGAGGGCGACACCGTGACCGGGACCGTCCGCAGCCTCATGGAATACGGTGCATTCGTCGACCTTGGCGGAATTGATGCGCTGCTGCACGTCGGCGAAATCTCCTGGGGACGGGTCAACAAACCCGCCGATGTGCTCTCCGTCGGCCAACCAATCGAAGTCAAAGTGCTGAAGCTTGCGAATGAAGGCGACAAGCGCCGCATTTCCGTCACCATGAAACAGCTTCAGCCGCATCCCTGGGACGCCGGGGCCCAGAAATACAAACTCGGAGACCGCGTGCGCGGCACCGTATCAAAGTTGATGGACTTCGGTGCATTCGTCGAACTTGAGCCCGGCATCGAAGGCCTGATTCACATCTCGGAAATGTCCTGGTCCAAGGGCAAAGTTCGAAAGCCCAGCGACGTGGTCAAGCCCGGAGAGACCGTTGAAGCCGTGATCCTGGGCATCAACGCCGGCGAACACCGCATCTCCCTTGGACTGAAGCAGGCTCTCGGAGATCCTTGGGCGGATGTTCCGCAACGCTTCCCGATCGGCTCGGAAGCGCAAGGTCCGATCACCAGTCTCACGAAATTCGGCGCCTTCGTGCAGCTTTCTGAAGGCGTCGAAGGCATGATCCACGTCAGCGAGATCAGTGCAGACAAGCGCATCGGAATGCCCGCGGAAGTCCTGCGCGTCGGCCAGGTCGTGAAAGTTCTGGTGATCGGCGTCGATCCCGAGAAACGCCAGATGAAGCTCAGCATGAAGCAACTGGTTCCAACTGGCCTCGACGAATACCTTGCGGAGCACAAAGAAGGAGACGTAGTCACCGGCAGACTGGTGGACCAGTCCGGCACACGGGTCGAACTAGGCGAAGGAATTCACGCGGCGTGCAAAGCCGGCTCCGCGGCGCCGGCGAAGAGTGACGCCCCCGCTCCCGCTACCGCCGATCTCTCCTCGTTGAGTTCCATGCTGCAGGCTCGTTGGAAAACCGGCGCCGGAGCACCGGTCAAAGCCGAACCTGCACGCGCCGGACAAGTGCGCAGCTTCCGCATTGCGCAGATCGATCGCACCGCAAAGAAGATTGTCGTAGAACAGGCATAGCTCGCGACTGTCCACTCATGGTCACCGACGTCCACGATCGGACGCGCTGTGGGCTATGCCGCAGCCGTGGCAATCTTGTTGTCCTTTGTTGCCAGTGCGCTGTCTTCCCCAGATTTGGTGTTGTAGTTGCGACAGCCCAAGGTGGGCCGGCCTTCCACCCACGTCTAATACCCACAGACAACACAATCGGAGTGAACCATGGACACGATTGTTCAAGACCTGCGATACGGCATGCGGCAGTTGCTGAAGAATCCGGGATTTACCACGATCGCCGTGATGACCCTGGCGTTAGGCATCGGGATAAACGCGACCATGTTCAGCATGGTCAGCGCGATTCTGTTGCGCCGGCCGCCGGGACGCGATCCCGACCGTGTGGCGGTCGTAACTGCCATTAATCCGGCTGCGGGTTTCCAGGCCGATAACAGCACGCTGTCGGTGCCTAACTATCTTGCGTGGAAGGAAGGCAATCACGTTTTCTCGGAGATGGCTGCAGCCGATGAATTTCGCTCGGCGAGCCTGACCGCACAGCACGAATCCGAGGTGGTACCGTCGGCGGCAGTTTCCGCCAACTACTTCAAAGTGATGGGCGTCGATGCTCAACAGGGCCGTACCTTCAGGGCCGGAGAAGACCAGAGCGGGCAAGACCACGTGGTCATTCTCAGCCACCAGTTGTGGGAACGTCATTTCGGCTCTGACCAGACGGTGGTGGGCCGCACCATTCGGCTGAATCGTGAGAACTATACGGTGATCGGCATAATGCCTGCCAGCTTTCGCTTGCTGGGCTTCTTGACCGACCTTTGGACGCCTCTCGTCTTTACTCCTGCTGAGCACGCCGCGGCGGCACGCAAGGACCGTTCCCTTTATCTGTTTGCGCGCATGAAACCCGAGGCAACCCTCGAGCAGGCGCGTGCCGAATTCGCCACGCTGGCGCATCGCGCCGAACAGGACTTCCCGGACTCCGAAAAAGGCTGGGGCGCGAAGGTTCGCACCCTGCAGGATTTCCTCGTCTATGGGTTTGGCATTCGCGGTGGCCTCGCGGTCATCATGACCACGGTGGGATTTGTGTTGATGATCGCCTGCGCCAATGTTTCGGGCCTGCTGTTGGCTCGGGCAGCCGCCCGCCGAAAGGAACTGGCGATTCGCCTCTCTATGGGAGCTGCACGCCTGCGGATTGTCCGGCAGTTACTGACGGAAGGCATGTTGATCGCTCTGGCTGGTGGAGCGCTGGGACTCGTAATGGCGCGTTGGGGCATTGCCTTCGTTCGGGCGAATATGAGCTTCAATGATGCCGTGAATAGCCTGGATCTCGGCTTGGACTCGAACGTTGTGGTTTTTTCGACGGCCATCTCCGTGGCCTGCGCGCTGTTATGCGCGCTTGCGCCGGCTCTGAAAGCGTCGCGAACCGATGTCGCAACGAACTTGAAGGACGAAAGCCGCACGTCCTCGGCTGGGAGTTCCCGATCTCGTCTGCGGAAGGTGATGGTCACCGGTGAAATTGCGCTTGCGCTGTTTCTGCTGGTCGGAACTGGACTGCTGTTTGTCGCGATGTTTCGCATCGAGCACCAGAAACTCGGATTCCAGCCCGATCATCTGCTGACAGCAGGAATCACACTGGACGACGCAAGGTACAAAGACGCTTCTCATCGAGAAGGTTTCGCGCGCGACCTGCTGGCCCGGTTGCAACAGATACCGAGCGTCGAGTCCGTAGCCGTAACTTCTGATTTGCCGGCTTCAGGACAGTCCGCAGTCAACGTCCGTATCCAGGGTCAGTCCGACTTACCAACTAGCCAGGCGCTCACAGCATTCGACACGGTGGTCACGCCAGACTATTTCCGGACAGCCGGGATGTCGCTGCTGAAAGGGCGCCAATTTTCCGATCAGGACAACGAATCAGCACCTCGTGTAGTCGTGGTCAATCAGAAGTTCGTGGATCGCTACCTGCACGGCGAGGATGCCATTGGGAAACAAATTCAGGCCGAGGTGAGCGGCGCACCCTCCGGATGGAGCCAGATCATCGGGGTCGTCAACAATGTGAAAACCTATTCGGAGGCAACCGCCGAAGACCCTGGCATCTTCGAACCATTTAAGCAGCGTCCGGTTGCGTTTTTCAATGTGATGGTGCGCTCCACTATCGATCCGGACAGCCTCATACCGGAACTGCGCGATACCGTAGCTCAGGTAGATGCCGAACTGCCGTTGGCGCGACTGATGAGTATGCCGGCAGTGATCGACCGGCAAAAGGGCGGCAATCAATTCTTCACGCGCGCCCTTGCGGGCTTCGCATTTCTTGCGCTATTGCTGGCGGCGATCGGGATTTACGGGCTCATTGCGTACTCGGTCGGCCAGCGAACCTACGAGATCGGCATCCGCATGGCTATGGGAGCCAAGAGCCAGGACGTATTGCGCATGATCTTCCGCGAGGGGCTCATCATGACCGCGATCGGAGGAGCCATCGGATTCGCAATTTCTCTTCCACTACCGAAGGTATTTGGCGCCATGTTCTTTGATCTGCACGTGAATGAGCCGCGCCTCTACTTCGTAGTGCCGATCATTGTCCTGATAGTCGCATGCCTGGCGTCATACATTCCGGCCCGCAGGGCAGCGCGAGTCGATCCCATCCACGCCTTGCGGCAGGACTAGTCACCTCGATTTCGAAACTCAAGTTGGCGTCTCTGAACGCAAGGTCGTGGTGGGAACGAGTCTTCCCTCGAAGGCGAATCCCCAAAAACCAGGTTTGCTGTTGAAACATCTCTGATTTCAACAGTTTCGCCGCCCGGCGATTCGGGCCCGCCGCACTACTCTCGGTTGGGCGTTTCCCGAGGCCGCCGCGCGCATATTCTAAGTGCGCGCAATAGGCTTTCGGGTTGGTGCGGCAATTTACCGGGATGGTGGTCAAGCGGGAGAGTCCTGACGTGATAAGAGACAATTCTTTGACAACTCCCCTGACATCCTTTTTGGGTTGTTTTGCTATCTTCTTCGTCCGGATTCGTCCGGAGGTTGTCGGCATTTCGCACAACGCAGAATCGTCACCCCGACATATCGCGAAATCCGCCAAGCCAGCCTCGCCCACGAGATGGAGGAGAAAATGAAGCGTAGAGATGAACATCAGGTTTCTGGTTTTACTCACGTCCTTCGTGTTGTAACAATGCTGTGCCTCGTTTCTGTTTTTACAGCGGCTCAGTCACCGGGACCGTCTCACACGATCACGACGATCGCGTCCACCGTTCCGGGCAACGGCGACGTCAACCCCTACGGCATTGTCGTTGTTCCGCAGACAACTGGAAAACTGATCCAGGGTAACCTGCTGATCAGCAACTTCAATGCGAGTTCCAATTTTCAGGGTACGGGGACAACCATCGTGCAAATTTCTCCCGGCGGCCAAAGGAGTCTATTCGCTCACATTGATCCTGACCATCTTCCCGGCACTTGCACCGGCGGAGTGGGGCTTACGACGGCACTGGCCGCATTACGGAGCGGATGGGTGATAGTGGGCAGTCTGCCAACGTCAGACGGTACGGCTGCCACAGCGCAAGCGGGATGCCTGCTCGTGCTTAACTCCTCTGGAAGAGTTGTCGAAACCATTTACGGCACGCTTATCAATGGCCCATGGGACATGACCGCATTGGATCGTTCGAACGTGAATGGCGGTGGAAGCGCCGCACTCTTCGTCACGAACGTGCTCAATGGCACGGTGGCCGCACATGGAAGCGTCGTACATGGCGGAACGGTTGTCCGAGTCGACCTCACTCTCAGCAAGGGCGCCGCTCCGTTCGTCCAAGCGATGACAGTGGTCGGTTCCGAATTTGCCGAGCGAACCGATCCAGCAGCGCTTGTCATCGGGCCCACAGGCGTTGGGCTCAGCCGCGACGGCTTTTCACTGTATGTGGCCGATAGTCTTAATAACCGGATCGTCGCTATCCCATTTCCTTTGACCCGCCAGTCGTCGGCGCACACTGGGATCACCGTCACGAGAGGCGGAGCGCTGAACGATCCGTTGGGTCTGACCGTGGCAGCGAATGGTGACATTCTCACGATGAACGGAGACGACGGCTTCATGGTCCAAACGACGCCGGACGGGCTGCGGGTTGCCAAGAATCTGCTCGACAGCTCGGGGAATCCTCCGGGTGCCGGTGCACTCTTCGGGCTGGTCACAGTCGGTCAGGACGTTTACTACGTAGACGACGCCACTAACACACTGAATCTGTTCCACTGAGAAATGGCAGATTTATCGGCGGTGACCGGGAACCACAGAAGAGGTTCCCGGTCGCAGTCGTACGCGCGGCAAGTGAGCCTTCTCGTTCGGAGACCGACGCACAAGTTCAAAACAGGATGCATCGTAGTTGGTGTCGTTTCACGATGTCAGGCGCAGAGCTAGCTCAAGGCCCTGCCAAATGGCTAAGGCGCCGACGGCCAGAATCGTGATCGTGATTGCAATGATCCTCAGTTTGCTTATTGACGCCTCTTGCTCCGGAAAGGGATCGTTCATTGTCTTGTCCTCCTTGACATGGGCTTCGATGGAGTCTGGCTCAAGGGCACTCGAACCATGGGGTCGCGGGATGCCCGAGCAGCGCGGATGAGGAAGATTCTCTTCATCCCACCTCAGTCACACGCCAGATTTATCCCGTTTCAAATCTGGTTTGTTGCGCGAGCACAATCACTCGGTAATTTGTTTGTAAGCGGGATGTAAAATCAAGAGGAATCCTGTCGGGCAGCCAATGATTAGTAGGCTCGCTTGAACTTCACGTTCGCGCGGTGCAGCAATGGCACGCACGTCTCTTCCGCCCGCCAAACAAGGGTATTTTGAGGCCGATTCAACTCGGTCTAAGGTTTAGCCTGCCCGCGGCGCAGGCTCTCCTCGAAAAGGGAGAGGAGAGTGATGGAACAATCCGCTCGCTCGGCACTGCGCTCACTGTGGCTTGCCAAAATGGGTGGACTCGGATCCTGACCCAAAGCTGAAGCGTGAGCTGGATTCCCTTAGAAGTAATTCAATATTCAAAACTCAAACTTGGTGAGTGAACGACGCTGCTGCGAGTTTCTGGGTAACGTAACAACCCGATTACCCTTATCCTCCCCGCCGACTGAGTAAGAAGTACATTACGAAAGAAGAGTCCTCAACAAAATCTGCTTTGCGACTGCAAGCGAATGGCATAGTATTTAGTTAACTATTTCATTGCAACTTGCCCTCAGTTCGCGCCCTGAGGGTGCGCCCAGCCAGCGTCCACCATTCGTCTGATAACGCAAGGAGGGCCCCGATGCGACGCGTACCTCATTCCTGGCGAGAAGCCTACGAATTGGCCTTGATAGAGTCTGATCCCAATAAATTGATCGGGCGGATTGAATACGCCTTGAATGCCCTCGAGGGACGGTATTCTCAGTGGGGAACCCATCCCGGAACACCGGCTGAACTGGCGGCAATCCAGAAAAGTATCTCCGCTCTTGAACGCCTGATGAAGCAAAAACAGCTTGGGAGGCTTGGGACTGTCCTTTCCATTGCGAAAGGCCCACGTCGTCAGCTGGAATCGCGACTTCACTCGCCCGCTGGCCTCTGGTTTTGAGGGGCGTGGCCCAACGTGCCATCTCAATCCTCGACACGGCGCTTCCCATGCCTAGGTACTGGTTGCCGCAGTGCTTCACACGGCTGTGACGGAAATCACTTAGCCTCACGCTTCCAAGGACTATAAAAGTCAGTTGCACCGGAGGCCCGATTCCTCCCATCGGTGCTCTGTGCAGGCGGGAGCCGGGCTAAGTGAAATGACACTGTGGGTCCGTTTCGTGCGCACTGTTTCCTTCAAGGTATTCCTCGTCACCATACTCAGCCTGCAAATTGCGGGATCCGGAACCAGTGCTCGCGCTCAAAACTCTGCGTCAGCTCATCCTGAATTCGCAAAACTGTTGGCCGATCCTCTGCCTGGCCACCCCGAGCCTCAGGCCGAACCATCTTTCTACAAGCTGACACGCTCTATCAGTACATCGACGGCGGAGCGGACGTGTATCTGCTCTACGACTTCCAACTCTTGCTGCATGGGGAGTTCAAGGCGGTCGCAGCGGACTTCACGGCTGATGTTTACGATATGGGTAAGCCCGAAGACGCTTTCGGAGTCTATTCCGTCGAACGGTCCCCTAAGTACAGCTACATTCTAGTCGGCGCAGAAGGCTACCGCAGCAAAGGAGTGTTGAATTTCTTTCAGGATCGCTACTACGTGAAGCTGTCGAGATCCGGCGCAAGTGTCGATGCACAACTCGATCAGCTTGCCCGCACGCTCTCGACTCGGATCGGCGGAAGCCGAAGCGGTCCGCCGTTGCTCGTGAAACTTCCGCAACTGCACCGCGTCCGCCACTCTGAGCAATACATCCGCAAAGATCCCCTCGGGCACGCGTTCCTGGCCCCCGCGTATGTAGTGACCTACGCATCCACTCTGAAAGAGAGCAAACTGCTGGTCTCCGTTGCCAACGATGCCCCCGGAGCTAAAGGACGCTTGGATCAGCTCGCAAAACACTTCCAACAAACCGGAGAGTGCTCTGCCGCAGCCGAATTAGGCGAGGGCGGCATCCGCGCCAAGAACAGCTTCGAAGGCAATATCATCGCCCGCACCCAGGGACGCTATGTCATAGTCCTGTTGAATCCGGTCGCGGATGACGCCACGCTCTTGAAGTCCACCGCCGAAGCAACGTCAGTATGGCCGGGCACCTCTTGGCCAAATCCGAGGCGGGACAAGGCATTGATGCCTGTCGCGCATGCCACTCCTGCAAGGCGCATTGCTGGAACACCGTACACATCGCGCGTAAGATCTCCCAATTGAAAGAGTTGCAATTGGCTTGAGTGTAGGGAATCTGGAGTAGAAACACTTCGCTACCAAGGGCCATTTAGGGTGAGATAGGTTCAAAGAGCAATGGCATCCGCCTTCTCGCACGCGGTCGCTGCCCTCAGCATCGGATCCTGCTTCTACCGACCCCAAGTCCCCAAAGGTGTCTGGGTGGCTGGAGTGGCGTGTTCGGTCATTCCTGACCTCGATGTGATCGGCTTTCATTTCGGTATTCACTACGGCGACTTCTGGGGACATCGTGGGTTCACGCACTCGCTGCTCTTCGCCATTCTGTTGGCCAGTGCGATCGCCGTCTTCATGTCCTGGCTCGGAACATCAGGGATCGGACGATTTGCCCTGTTCGGGTATTTATTTCTGGCCACAGCCAGCCACGGCCTGCTCGATTCCATAACGAATGGTGGGCTGGGGGTCGCGTTTTTCTCCCCCTTCAACAACAACCGCTATTTCCTGCCATGGAGACCTGTTCGCGTTTCGCCAATCGCTGTCACGCGTTTTTTCACGCCACGAGGGTTCGCCATCATTCAAAGCGAATTTGTATGGATTTGGCTTCCCGCGATATTGTTTGCGGCGATTGTATTCACGCTGCGCCGCATGAGCCAACGAGACGTTGCGAGCTCCTAGAACTGACGTGCGGATCGCGGCAAAATCCAGCAATGGCACCAGTTGCAACTTACGTAATGATGGGCCAATTGCGCGAACCCCACCCCCGTTTTACAATGGTAGGGCTGAGCGGGAGTAACTCAGTGGTAGAGTGCGACCTTGCCAAGGTCGAAGTCGCGGGTTCAAATCCCGTCTCCCGCTCCAGATTTCTTTATTTCCAACTGGCTCGTGCTCCAAAGACGCACCAGCTCGGTTTCGGAACGTTGTTCGCAAGAGCAGGGGCGCGGTACCCAAGTGGTAAGGGAGAGGTCTGCAAAACCTTTATGCGTCGGTTCGATTCCGACCCGCGCCTCCAAAATTTCCCCGCATAAAATCAACTTTCATTGCGACGTTTATTTTGTGCTTGCGATGCCGTCATAGGACCCTCCCCTGTAGCTCCACCCCCCACGCAGTAAGACACTTCCTCTCTTTGCCAAAGAACCTCTAGTGCCATCCCCACAGGGGGCTAGAAATGTGCTCTCGAAGATGGATTCGACTAGTCCAGAAAATGAGCTTGAACGCCCGGTGCTTTATGTGCTACTTTCCGCCGCGACGGCTAGCTTGAGGGCGCACATCAGCCAATCTGACCCACGAATTGCGCCAGAACACGGCACGGCGTAGTGACTTAACGGTCCCACGGAAAATACAGCATGTCACAGCTGTTCTCGACAGATTTACTACCGGCGTCAGACCGAATTGACGCATGGCAATGGAATGCGCAGCAAATCTGCGGCGATTGTCGAATTCGACTTCCAAGGGTGTCCTTTCACGGATCGATAGAAGTCCGCAACGTTGCCGGCATCGCCTTAACCCGATTCTCCTCCAGCGCTTTGTCTTTCTGGAAATGGCCATTTGACACCGCTTGCGCGCCTAGCCGCTCCTGCCTGGTCATTACGCAGATCGCCGGTGCTCGTCAGTATCTGCAGCGAGGTGAAGAGATACTGCTCAAACCTGGGGATAGCACGATTATCGATACAGCCGTTCCCTGGTCCTCCAGTTGCAACACCGATTGTGTTCGTCTTTACCTTCGAGTGCCGCGCTGGGTCATGCAGAACCGGCTGTGCATGCATCAGATTCCTACCGCCCAGAAGATCGCGGGAGCAACCGCCCCGGGAGCCATCTTGTCTCGGCTTTCGCAGAATCTCTACGACGAAGCGTCCTGGATGACCGGGGAAGAACTCGACGGAGCGCTCGATCACTATTTCGAGGTGCTCACGGCATGTATCCGAGGAGATGTAGCCCAAACGGCCATCGCGCCGGAACTCAAAGCGCGGATTCTACGATTCATCGATGCTCATCTTGGGGAGCAGACGCTCAGCCCGTCTGTGATCGCAAAGGCGATGGGCATTTCCGTTCGCCACTTGCATCGGGTCTTTTCCGTAACCGGTTGCTCGGTGGGAGACTACATCCGGGTGTTGCGTCTCGATCAATGCCGCAAAGATCTCGCCGATGCCCGGCTGCTGGACAGGTCGATTACCGAAATCGCGTTTGCTCGAGGATTCTCTGATGCCGCCCATTTCAGTCACTCGTTCCGAAAGCAGTTCGGGATTTCGGCACGCACCTTTCGAGCGCACAGTGCAACACGAGAGCACGGCAGTACCCGAGATGGAAATCAATTCTTACCCGTGAAGACTCTCAATTCGAGTGAGGCCACTCTGAATTGAACCGGGCGCATTCAGTGCTTGCCCAGGAACTCTGCCACGAACGCATCCAAGGGCTTGCTTTTCCCCTGCTTACCCGCCTCATCCAAGCGCAGGAATGCGTTCTGCATATAACGAACGGCAAGCCAGAAACTGTATTTTGAATAGTCGATCATGCCAAGGGAGCGACGGGGTTGGTTTCAAGTTCGACCCTTGGCGCCACATCTCTGCGGCGCGTGGCTCGAATGCCGGCGCCGAGCAATCCCCAAATGGCAAGCGCAAGCCATTCGTGCCAGGTGAAATGTCCAGGTATCCAAGGCACAATCTTGACCAGGATCATTACTGCGGTCACAAGCAGGCCCCATACCGCGGCGGCGCGGCGCAGGCCGCCTGGCTTCATCTTGTAGTAGGAGGCACAAGCGGCCATCCACGCAATACCGACACTGACTGCCCCGACTTCGAGGATGGGCACCAGCAAGGCTTCCCCGAGGAAGATGGTCGCAGCCGTGGCGATTCCTACTGCAATCACAGCAGTTGAAGGCGTCTGGTTATTGGGGTGGACGCGGCTCATCGCCGGGTTCAGCAGATTTCTCCGCGACATCGCGAACAGCAGCCGCGACGATGCGACCACGTTGGCATTAAACGCCTGTACCAGAGCCACCATCGCCGAGCCCATAATGAGCGACACGATCCAATGCGCGTGCAAAGCTTGTTCGAAAGCAACCGCCGTCGGAAATTGCCGGTTGCTCTGCAAGCTTTGCCAGGGAGCCACGTAGGAAACGGCTGCGATTACAACCACAAAGAAAATCAACCCGGAGAAGATTGTCAGAAGAATGGCCACCGAAAAATTTCGTTGCGCAAATTCCGGACTCGCCTCTTCTGCGACTTTTCCCACGGATTCAAATCCTGACACCAGCCAGGGAACAACCTGCCACACCAGAAGAATCGAAAGTAGTGGCGCGTGACTGAATAGCGGGTGCAGGTTCGAAGTTGACCCGTGACTGGCGCCCGCTAACGCGAAAATGACCACGAGGGTCAGGAAGGTAAAGGTGGTTGCCTTGCTCAATCGCGCGCTGGCCTGAATTCCACGATAGTTCAGCCACGTAAGAAATGCAGTGAGGGTCAGGCCAAGCAGCACATGAGGCAGGTAGACGGGATATCCACCCAAACGATACAACTCGATCGTATTCAGTGACGGAAAAAGGTACCCGCTAATTCTCCCCGCCGCGAGTGCCTCAAACGGACAGGTCAGAAAGTAGCTGAGGAACATCATCCATCCCGTGGCGAAACTCACAGCCGGCGGAAAGAACTTCGCCACGTAAGCAGCCTCGCCGGCGGCATCTGGAATCTCTCTCACCAGTTGGCCGTACACATATCCAATCGGCAGCAGGATGAGAGCGCCCGCAGTAAATCCCAGAGCGGCGCCCAGCGGTCCGCCGCGGTTGAGTATGTCGTCCATCACCACCAGCCACGCCGTGCCAACCATTACGCCAAAGCCGAGGGCGAAATAGTCTACCAAGCGCAGCTTGCGTGCGAGATTCGTCATAGAACGCCGGCCTCGGAAGACGTAGAACTGACAGCGATCGTTGCCCCTCCCTTCCAGTTGCTTCGCGCTAGAATTCATATCGCAGGGCGAACTGCATCACTCGCGGATCCGTCAATAGCCCGGTATAAGCTCCGAATCGCTCCGGCACTTGTTGCAGCGATGCGATACAGGCGCAAGCTGCATTCCCCACACCTGATAGCACATTGAACCGGTGAAGATTCGGGATGTTGAAAACTTCCCAACGGAATTGGAGGCTGTGATTCTCCCATGGCATCTTCCAACTTTTGTTGAGCGCCATGTCCCAGCCTGCATATCCATCCCCGCGCACCGCATTGCGCGAGCCCGACTGGCCAGGATATGGATGTTGAAAATTGGTGATAGCGGTTGACGCATCGGCGAACACGCTGATGGTCCCGTTGGCTTGCCGAAAGTGTCCCGATCGCGGTTTCGCAATCATTTGCGCGACGCCTTGTTCATCCCAGTTTGTCGGCCAGAAATTACCGTTGTCCACGCTGAATGGGAATCCACTCGTCCAGCGAACCACGCCGGACAGCTGCCATCCTCCAATGATGGCCTCGGCTGCTCCTTGGGCGTTGCCCGCGAAACGTTTGCTCTTTCCGAATGGCAGGTTCGCGATCCAGTTGGCGTTGAACTGATGAGTCGTATCGAAATCCGACACCGCGCGACGCCCATTCGGGTCAAAGGCATTCACCAGGCGTGTTCCGGGTGCGCCGACGTTTGTACTCGAACTCCAACTCAGTCGCGTCGCGGCCGAACTGATATCGATCGATTTGGAATAAGTGTAGTTGAGATCGAACTGCATCCCGCCGCTGAACTGCTTGCGCAAATTAGCCTGCAGCGCGTTGTAGCTCGAGCGTCCGACCGAACTCCAGGCGAACATGCTCGTGGCCTGATTGTTCAGATAATTTCCCGGGACACCACCCGTGAGATTTTTGCAGCCCGGGGTAGGGCAGGGGTAGTAGAAGTTTCCGGCGTTGTCTTCTAAGCCGCCGTAGAGGTCGACATTTCCGATCCCGACCACTTCGTTCCCCGCATAGGAGAGGAACGGATCGTAATAGAGATCGTAGATCGCCTGAATGAGTCCAGCATCACCGGGCGTGGCCGCAACGTACCCGCCTGACAGGCCGTAGCTGCTGAAGTTGGTGGCTCCAGTTCCGGTCTGGAGCGGTGGCAGCATATCGTGCCAATAAGCAGCTGTTGGCACCGAGGAGTCACTCAGTGAGTTCACAAAATTGGCGTACGACGCATAGTCCGAGAACTGATTCTTAAACGCGATCTTGGCCAAGTCTGTAGCCGCCGAGTAATAGTCGATCCCGGTCTTAGGATCGACAATGTCGAGCGGTTGCCGCAGGTCGCGCTGGGTGAGCAGGTTCCGCCCCAGCCGTCCCACGTAAGCAACCTGCAAAGAAAGATGGTTTGGCAACTCTCGCCCAATCGAGAAATCAAAAGCGTACGAGTAAGGAGTCTTGAGCCCCTGGTCGACACCCCATGTAATCGCTTGATTGGTTGCTGGCGGATTCATCGCGGGCGGCGCCGCCAGAAAGAACTGCTGGTTGGCCGGACTGCCGCAACTCAATGGATTAGAAGGATCGCACCCGTAAGTCGGGACAGTATTAATGTCGGTGATGCGAGGCACGTGCGCTGCATCGTCATAGCCGAAAACACAGCAGGGATTCTGGATCGTGGCTCCCAATCCTCCAGGGGGATTGGCGTCAAACGTATTCAGAAGCTGCATTCCTGGGCGGTCAAAGACCTTGCTGAATCCGCCGCGCAGAACGGTCTTGTCTCCTTCTCCAATCAGTTTTCTCAGCCACTCGCTCCGCGGACGAGGTGCGTAGGCAAAGGAAATACGCGGCGAGAAATCCTTCTTCTCGAAATTGTATAGTCCGGCCGTGTTGTTCGCTCTGCCTCCCAGCATGAAAGAGACCAGGGGGACCGAGTCATAACCCAGGCCCTGCTTCATGTTTTTAACGATCTGATCAAATTGATTCCCCAGATTGACCGTGGGTACGGCTTCATAGCCGTTCACCTCCCACGGCGGCGGGAACATTGACCAGCGAAGCCCATACGTTAGCGTTAGGTTTGGCCGCACACGCCATGAATCCTGAGCGTAAAGTTCGTACCAGTTGAGTCCGTATTTGCGCTGCACAGGCAGGCCCGGACTCTGCACCACTCCCTGCTTGTCGTAGTTGTAGTTCCCAACAATATCCGACACCATTCCCAATAGGGCCAGCGTTGGATAGTCGTACCCGAAGGCCGATGCAGGCTCTGCAAATCCCTGATTTGCCGGATCAAGATAACCACCCGTGTTGGCAAAACCGGTCGGCGACATCCAGTTCGTCGCGCCTTTTCCCAGCGGGAAAGAGTGTTCGTTGCTGACGCGGGGAGCTCGAGCGAATCCGGCGTTAACTCCGAACTGAAGTGTGTGCCGCCCGTGAGTCCAGGAAAAATCGTCGAGAAAGTTGTGTACCGGGGTTTGAGCGTTATGGCTGTAATTGAATCCCTGATCCAAACCGTAAAACGAATTCCATTCCTGCTGCGTATTTCCGATGAACGCAGTGCTCTGACGAGTGAATCCCCAGTGGAACGTATTCACCGCATTCGTGCTTAGCAATGCCGTGTAACCAACTACAAATCCCTTGCTGTGATCAGCGACCGTTATTTCTGGCGCGGACCCCGGCAGAAACGGAGCGCCGGGGTTGAATAGATTCTGCAGCGATCCTCTCCAGAAAAGAGTGTGCTTGCCGTTCGCGGTTACGTGATAGTCGATTCGGGCGATGAACGCATTGTTGTCCAGTTTGGTGGGCGCCCGGAACCGGAACCCCGAGTAATTAAGCCCGTCCCCGACAGACGGATCGTTGGTTAGAAACTGTCCGGTACAGAAGGTCTTGTCGAAATACCCGCTCCTATGGTTCGTCAGATCAAGAACGGCCGAGTTCACGCCCAGTCCTAGCGGGTCGAGAGTCTGCAGGCTCTGCGGGCCCGTTGGCGGAATGACTGTAGTGCCGCCGTTGACGTCCGCATAGCTGATATATCCGTTGCACATGGTTTGCGCTCCCGCCGTCGAACTGCTTGTCGGAATCGCGCGGACCGTGCTGATTTCCTGGCGCTGCCTGGTTCCCTCATAGTTCGCAAAGAAGAACAGCCGGTCCTTCCAGATCGGCCCACCGACCGATGCACCAAAAATGTTGTAGTTCAGTTTGTCTGGCTTGTTGGCTTGTCCAAGCCTGCTTTCGGAGGCGCTGACGAAGTAATCGTTGGCGCTGGTTACGGTGTTCCGCAGATATTCGTAGAGCGATCCATGAAATTGATTCGTTCCGCTCTTGGTGACCAAGGCAACTTGCGCTCCCGAGCCTGTGCCTTGGTCAGCATTGTAGTTGGATGTGGTCACGCGAAATTCCTGCACTGAATCGACCGTGGTCGGAAGCACCGAAGTAAACGCGTAGCCGTTCGCTTGGTCGTTCACGTCGACGCCGTCCAGCGTGATATTGCTCTGGTCGCTGCGCGCGCCGTTGACCGCACCGCTGCGCGTGTCCTGATCCTTGTAGGAGGGATCCTGCAGGTCCAAGCGGTGCCCTGTGTAGGTCACGCCCGCTTGGAGACTCAGAAGTTCGGGCACGTTGCGCGCCTCAATCGGAACCTCCTTCACCTGAGTTTCGCCGAAGGAGTTTCCCAGGGACGCATCTACAGCGTTGAGCGCCGGGGCTTCACTGGTGACAGTAATGTTCTCCGTCGTTGCTCCGACCTTCAACTGAACGTTCACAGTCGCTGGAGTGTTGACCAGCAACTGCAGTCCAGTCTGTACGTACTGCGAGAACCCTTTGGAGTTTACCGCGAGTCTGTAAGTGCCGGGCGGCAGGGCCAGCAGCCGATACTCTCCACGCGCATCAGTCTCGGTCGAACGCTCGATCCTGGACTCATCGTTGGCGAGCACGATCTTTGCGCCCGCAATGGCACTTCCGCTTGGGTCCGTGACCGTCCCCTGCAGCGACGAGGATGATCCCTGTCCCGCCGCTATGCCGGCCGCGGCCAGCCACATCGTTACAACAAGAGCACACCCCTTTATGCCTCGCATGGGCTCCTCCCGCACGCATTCGCCCGGCGTGACTCTGGACGTCTGCCGCGCATTTGAGATCCGCGCACTTTGAGGGAAGTGTACTCTCGGCGCCTGATCAGCGACTTGTCTTGGAGAGACATCGCTTAGGAGTGCGGCACTGGAAACCTTCAGACGTGCCTTCTGGTGCTTTTGGTCATTTGTGGTTGCAGAAACTGCGTGCGGACGCGTTGGACTAAGCTTAAGGCAGGTATGACGTAGCCGTTGGCACCAAAGGTCTGCGTCGTCGTGATTAGTGTTCCCTGACACGAAATCGATTTGTTAGAGGCTAAGCATAATGATGTGGCAGGTCTTTTGGATCGCGGGACTTCTGTTACTGTGTTCTCATGACATTTCGTCGTTTTCGATGACACAAGAGGCGGCGGAGCACGAGAATCGGCCCGGAAGCTCTAAAGATATTCTCGCGTCGACCAGAGAGTTTCAGCTGGCCGTGAACGGAAACGCTATCGTGCGAAATCGGTGCCGGGTTCAGGGGAAAGACATCGAAATTGAGGAGACAGCTGAAGTTATTAAGACAGACGGCTGCAAGCTGGTGGTGAAGGCGCGAAAATTGACTCGCCCCGCTGACGCCCGAGCAATCGATAGCCCCGCGGACGAGGGAAAAAAGTCATCGAGGGATCATCGATTTGCGGATGACCCGAAGCAGTCTGCGAGTGGGCGGCAGGAGGTCGAGTTTATTGTGTATGCGGATTTGTCAGAATTGACGACACCCGTGCTACTGGAAACGCAGAAATTCGGGCAATGCGAAGCTGGGGGCGCAGGAGTGCTGAAGGTCAGCAGCCGCTCAGAGCCGGGGAAGGCGATGCAGGTGATTCGCAGGTCAGAAGCAAACGGAACAACAAAAGATCACGAGGGAGTCAAGCAAACCAGGCGCGACCTTAGCCTATTCTTCTCGGTTCCCGCGGCGGCCGAGAAGGCAAGAAAAGCACTAGAGTTGGCTGTGAAATCGTGCGGCGGAAACGAATGGCCGGACGAAGATGACTTGCCATGAGCAGGGAATTTTCCAGCCAATCAAAATCCCGCCTTTTCGAGGCTTATTTCCTCCTAGTTGCTGTCTAGGGTTGACAAGTGGAAGAGCGCATCAGAAGATTGATGGGCCTCCGGCGCGCGATAATCCCACGTAGATGGGCGATCGCGCTCGGAGCAGCGGATTCGTAGCAGCTGCCGGGCGGTTGGGGGAAACTCCGGCGGTGGGCGTTCCAGTCGAGATTTACTAGCCTTCAAGAGCTGCGGGGGCGGCTCTTCCCCAGTTGTGTTGTTCACCCAAAATTGAGTTGTCGAAGTGTGTGGTTTCTCGGGCAGGTCCCTGGAGGGATGCACGATGGTCGTCCGCTGTCTAGCTGTGTTGGTCGTTGTGGTGTCGTTATGCGCAGCAGGGATCGCCCAGGTCGCGAGCCAAAACATCAACATGGTTTCAGGAACGAACTGGCCAGCGGGCGATCCTTACCTGCAGCGGCAGAATGAGCCTTCGATCGCGGTATCGAGTCGCAACCCGGAACATATGCTGGGTGGCGCCAACGACTACCGGACGGTAGACATTCCTAATCCGAACGCCCCGAGTATTTTGGGCGACGCCTGGCTTGGCGTCTACAGTTCGTTGGATGGCGGCGACACATGGAAGAGTACCCTGCTTCCGGGATATCCGCAGGACACCTCCACCGTTGGCAAGGCATCTCCCCTGCACGCTTACACGGTCGCGACCGATCCCACCGTGCGGGCAGGAACAAATGGATTGTTTTATTACAGCGGGCTCGTGTTTAACCGCGGGACGGGATCGCCCAGCGGAGTTTTCGTTGCCGCCCTTCAGGACCTGAACAACAAGGGAAATGGCGATGGCGCCTATCTGCAATCCAACGCAAACGGTACGACTCACGGGAACCCATTCCAGTACATCGGCGTGAATTTGGTAGACACCGGGACGTCAGGCCAGTTTCTTGATAAGCCATGGATCGCGGTCGACATCCCAAGGCCGGGTCGGACGGCGACGTGCAAGATTAACGGCCAAACCTTCAGCAGCGGCTACGTCTACGTGGTGTATACGCAATTTAATGGGTCGCAAAACAATCCTGCTTCGAAGATTAAGGTGGTGAGCTCGACAAACTGCGGCGCAACCTGGAACCAACCGCAGATCCTGAGCCAGGCCCAGAAACTGGCACAGGGGACTGTAGCTGCGATCGATCCTACGACAGGAAATGTGATCGTTGCCTGGCGGCAGATTGGCGTGCCAGGAAACCAGAATCAGCCGGATGCCATTCAGTACTCCGTTTCGACCAATGGCGGCTCGTCGTTCAGCGCGCCGCCTCCGGCCTATACGTTCGTAGCGCCCACAACAAAGAATCCATATCCTCAGGGGTCAGTGTTCGACCAGCCGCAAGCGACGGGGACGACGTTTCGTTCGCTGGATGTTCCCAGTCTGGCCGTCGATGGGACGGGGCGAGCGTGGCTCGCCTACTCGCAGCGGTTTAACGGGCCAACGGCGGGAACGTACGGATCGCGCATCATGATCACGACCCTGCCGAAGGGTTCGAGCACCTGGACCACTCCGTACGTAGCCGACGGCACGGCGCCGACCGCCTCGACCTATGGACACCAGTTCAACCCGTCGTTGAACTTCGCTTATGGCAAGCTCATGCTCGCGTGGTTCGATTCGAGGCGCGACAACATGCAGAGCGTGCTGCAATGCGCGAGCCCGCCGTGCAGCGACCTGTCGCAGGTCACGGTCACTGATCGGGCGATTCCGGGCAGCACTGTTTCGACTCCCGCGACGGTGTTCACCCCGCTGATTTCGGATCCGAATTCGGGTGTGCGCCATACGATTGACGTATTCGGGGCGGTGATCAATCCGGCTGCGGGTCCGACGACCTTTAAAGGGTTTCAGATCTCGCAATACCCGTACTACGTCGACGATGCCAACGGGCAGATCGAGCAGGGATTCTTCAATCCACCGAACTTGCCCATGTTTGTGCAGGGGACTACTCCGTTTATCGGCGACTATATCGACATCGCTGCGCAAAGCATCATGCCCAGCGGGAATTCGTGGGCGTTTAACACGCTGGCGACGGATGCAACGGGGGCTACGAATGCTCCGGATTTCCACGTGGCGTGGACAGATAACCGGGACGTCGTACCTCCGCCGGCTGTGAACGGCTCCCAGGACTGGACGCAGTATGTGCCGCCGAACGGTGGCAATTCGCAAATCAGCACGTACTCTGGAACCGGATTGGCATGTCCGACTTGCTCGACCATCCAGTCTGCATGCAATCTGGTAAATGTCACGAACGCGGATGGAACGCCCGGAACCTCTTCGTATAGCGGCGACCGCAATCAGAATGTGTATACGTCGCGCATCAGCAACGGACTGATCGTACGGTTCCGCGAGAACGCCAAAGTGCAGCCAGTGAATACAAATGCTCCGCCGCAGCGGTCCTATTCGCTATTGGTGAAAAATACGATGGCGCCGCTGAGCACGACGCCTCCGGGATCTCCGGCCTACTACCGTCTCATTCTGGGGGAAACGTCAACCAGCCAGGGTGTGACAGGAGTGTGCAACACAGCGGCTGTGCCCGCAAGTTTCCCGGGGACCCCAAATTGTTATCTGGATCTGGCCATCAATGCGAAGACGACTCTGACCGAAGCGATCAATGTGCCTTCGGCAGGAGCGAAAGCGAGCATCAATGTCCTGGTGGCACAGATGGCTTGTATTCCGGGCTCGAACGGATGTGCCGCCGCTCCCCGCTTCGCCGGGCTGCAAGCGCTGGCGGTGTTGAATGGCGACCCGACCAATCCATCGCTGGCCGAAGCCGATTTCTTGAATACCGACAACGATAATCCGGACGTGGAAGCGCCTTATGCGAATCTGCCCATCGCGGCGGGCGAAGAATATAACCCGTCGGTGGACGCGCCTCCCGATCCGACGAGCGGCATATTCACGCCGAAGATCAGCCAACCGGCGATTTTTACGCCGAAGATTGGAACGGTGGCCAACAACGCCCCAGCGATCGAGACTCCGACGATCTTCACACCCAAGATTACGTCGATTTTCACTCCAAAGATCAGCTCGATCCAGGTGGCGAATCCGACCATTGTGGATACGATCTTCACGCCCAAAATATTTACGCCCAAGATCTTTACGCCCAAAATCGTGAGCCCCGATATCTTCACACCGAAGATCACGAACCTAGCGGAGAACAGCCTGACTGATTACAGCTGGAAGGTAAACAACAAGGGCAATACCAGTTCCAGTTACAACACCACGGAACTGATCAAGTCCACGGGAGTCCAGTGTTGTCCGGCGAGTTGCTCGGCAAATCCAAGCAGTTGCAGTTCGCAGTGTTCGGTGTGCCAGTTGGTGCAGCACAAGGTGTACCAGAGCCCGGTCGTGAATCGCGACTCGACGAACATCAATCCGACCTGCGATCTCACCGTGCAGCAGAACTACATCACGGTCGCCAATATTCCAGATCCGGCGTTCTCGACAGGTGCGGCGGATGGATCGCCATCGAATCCGGCGAGTTCGACGCTTTCGTTGTCCCCGGGCGAAGGAAACCGCGTCACGCTGCGCGTGGTTGCTCCACCGGTGCAGCAGACAGTGTCTTCTTTCCTGACCCAGGCAAATGCGTTCACTCCGAACACAGGCCAAAATGCTCCGTCTGGATCGCTCGCCATCACGACGTCGGCATTGCCGGTGGCGGTGGTGGGGCAGCATTACACGAACACGGCGTTTGCCTCGGTTGGCGGATTCGGGGCGACGGCCTGGACGATTCCGGCCGATCCAGCGAACCCGGTTGCGGTGATCCCGGCACCGCCGCCGAACTCGACGCAGCCCTTGCCGGTGGCTCCATTGACCCTCAGCGTCTCGGGCCAGATCAGCACGGGCGTTGTGACGGCGCAGCCTGGCACCTATCCCGTGAGCGTGCAGGTGCAGGACTCGGCAAGTACAGGAGCCTCACTCACGCCGGCGCTCGATGTGCAGCAAGTGCCGCTGGAGGTGAACCAGTTCACGATTGCCAGCGTGGATGCCCAGGTCGCGAATGAAGTGGGAAGCACGGGCTACATGAAGGCCGGGGATGTAGCCACCGTGGCAGTCACCGTGAATAGCACCGGACCGGCTAACGCAACCAATGTGATTGCGGGATTGACGGTCAATGCCACAGCGGCAGGGACGCCATCCGGTCCCGTGCCGGTTGTGATTTGCACTTCGCCAATGCCTGCGAACGCCAGCATTGCGGGCACTGGTGCCGAGATCTTCAATTTCACCTGCACCGCGATGAGCGGCAACGGACGTGTGACGTTCACGGCCGGCGCGAGCGGCCACTACGTGAATCCTGCAGCGGACGTTCTGGCCACTGCGACTACAATGACGGTGCCGCCGACCAACTTACTTTCGCAGTTGACCGTAGACACCGTGCCGCCAACGCTGGCTTTTGGAGTGAGTGCGACTTCTCAGAGCGCTCCGGGCTGGTACAACACACCGGTCGTCGTCCCTTACTCTACGGCTGACAATCTCTCTGGAGTAGCCTCGGCGGTTGCGACTTCTCCGGCGGCCGCCACCGGCATCAACGCGAGCGGCATTGGAGCGATGACGCTCACGACCGAAGGCAAGCCCGTTTCCGGTGTCATGACCGTGACAGACTACGCAAGAAACACGGCGGTGCCGTTCACTTCGTCGGGTTTCAACATTGACAAAACGCCACCGACGATTTCCGGACAGCCCGATCGTGCGGCTAACAACAACGGCTGGTACAACGCTCCGGTGAATGTGACGTTCATGTGCAGCGACCCGAACCCGCTGAATGGACCAGCCGGACAGCAGTCTGGAATCTCCACCTGCACGGCACCGATCACGCTCACGAACGAAGGTACAAACCAGAGCGCTTCAGGCACCGCGGTGGACAATGCGGCCAACTCATCGAACACCACGGTGAGCGGCATCAACATCGACAGGACGCCGCCCACGATCATTGGGTCGGCCGACCGTCCAGCTAATGCCGATCACTGGTATAACGCTCAGGTCACCGTGTCTTTTGTTTGCGCCGATCCAAATCCGTTGAGCGGGCCAGCCGGACAGCAATCGGGAATTGCAACTTGTCCTATGCCGACAATTCTCTCTTCCGACGGCGCGAATCAGAGCGTCCCCGGAGCCACCGCGGACAAGGCCGGAAACCCCGCGGCGTTCACGGTGAATGGCATCAACATCGACCAGACAGCGCCCGCCATAAGCACCAACTCCACCTACACGCCAGGTACGTGGGTGAACCACAGCGTGGCCGTGACTTTCACATGCGCGGACAATTTATCCGGACCGGTCGTGAGCGGGATAACAAACCCGATCATCACCGGCATCCCGGCTGTCGGTTCGACGCTCACGTACAGTCAGCCGAATGCGCTGACCTCGGCCGCCACCGTAACGCTCACTGCAAATACATCGGTAGCAGGCGCCACTCTGAATGCTTCGTGCCAGGATCTCGCCGGCAACAACGCGCCGCCCGTCTCGTTCGGGCCGATTCTGATTGACACGACGGCGCCGACGGTCACTTCCACAGCGAACCTCAACAACTCAAGCGGATCGGTTTACACACCAGGAACCTGGACGAACCAATCCGTGGTAGTAACGTTCGCCTGCGGCGATGCGCTTTCCGGCGTGCAGCCCGGTTCGATCGTGGGCAGCACGAGCTACGCGTCGCAGGGTTCGTATACAGCCAGCGGGAGTTGCAAGGATATCGCTGGAAACACCGGCTATGCGTTGTTCGGCCCGGTGCAGATCGACACAACAACTCCCGCAGTCATGATCACTTCGCCGGTCGCGCAGAGTTATGTGCTGAACCAACAGATCATCCCGAACTTCACTTGCGGCGATAACTCGGGTGGCGATACCACCACCTGCACCGCGAATCCGTCCGCCTCGCCGTATCCAGCGAGTTCTGTCGGGCCCGCCACGTTCAGCGTCCATGCCGTGGACCAGGCTGGGAACGCCGCTAGCCCTGACCCGAGCGTCAGCTACCTGGTGATCTACAACTTCACCGGATTCCAGTCGCCGCTCCAGCGGGCAGTGATGCTGAATCCGCCCAACGCTGCGAGTCCGCCTCAGCCCAGCGACTCAGGGAGTTTCACCATCGGCACCACCATCCCGATCACGTGGCAGTTGCAGGATGCGTCGAATGCTTATATCTCGAACCCGGCTACGCTTACGTCAATTGTGGCCATACCGAATCCAGCGTGCGCGGGCCAGGCCGCGGGAGGCGGTACCACCCTCTACAACGCGTCCACCGGGCAAGCTGCTTTCACGTACGACAGTCCGAACAGCCGTTTCGTTTTCAGTTGGAGCACCACGAGCGCGACGGCGGGATGCTACAACCTCGTGGTCACCACCAACGACACCGCCCAGTGGTCCACCCTAGTGCACCTCTCTACCGACACGTTTGCAGGCTTCGATGCGCCACTGACGACTGGCGCGGCGCCTGCGAACCCCTCGAATGCGGGCACGTTCGACGCTGGATCCACGATTCCGGTGATGTTCGAATTGAACATTCCCGGAGTCGGCAACGACACCGCACAAAACGTCACGCTCAATAACGTGACGGTGTACGCGAACGCCGGATGTTCCGGCGCTCCACCGAGCGGCGCGGCCAGCATCGTTCTCTACGATGGAGGGACCAGCACCGGATCATTCGCGTTTGAGCCCACCGATGCCGTTTACACCGTGAACTGGGCGACTGGAGCGGCCCCCGTGGGCTGTTACAACATCGTGGTGAGATTGAGTGATCAATCGGTCTATGCATCGATGGTGACGCTGGCAGCGCCTGGCGGAGTGACGACGCTGTTGCAGTACAACTTCGGCAATGTGCCGCAGGGTGCGGCGTCGGTCTCGGCGCCGCCGTCGTTTGCTGCGCCCAATATCTCCGGCGGTACGTTTACCGTGTCCAACGCCCCAGTCCTCGGTATCAACGGTTATGGATGCATGGTGGCAAATTGCATCGATGTGAATTTTGTTGTCGCCGGATCCAGCTATAACTTTGCGATCACGAATAACACGACGATCTCAGGAGCAGCTGTCAGCTTCCACGAGTTCAATAACGATTGCCAGAACGGCGGAGTGCAGATCACTGCGTGCAACACTGCCCAGAGCTTCTCGTTGCAGTACGATACCGATCCGAATTTCATCACCCCTGTACCGACGACTGTTGCGAACTTCACGCCGCCGAGCTTCTATGCCCAAACCAGCTACACCTTACCGATCAGTGGGACTCTGCCGGCCGGTACCTACTATTTCCGTATTATCGCGACGGGCAATTATGCAGTCGATACGGCCCAGTACACGTTCGATAACATCACGATCACCGGAGCACACTAACTCGTAGAGCTATGCAGCGAAAGGCGAGTTGGCCGTATTGCCTACTCCCCAATCTTCCACTCCCCTGCCTCTTTGCATAGGGCAGACTAAGCTAAACTAACAGGCTGCTGAAAAACTCGTCTCTGATCCCGGTTTTGAAAGGGCGCGGCTTCACGCCGCTGAGGTACTCTCGCCACGAGCGAACAGAGTTTTTTAGCGGCGGACTATGGGGTAATCTTCGCCAATCGCTTCCTGGCGTCGTCCACCATGGGATCGTGCGCATTGGGCACTTTCATCGCGAGGAAGCTCTTGTAGGCATCGGCGGCGCCGGAGCTCTTGAGTCCTTCGAGGGCGCGGCCCAGATAATAATACGTAGCAGGGAAATAGCGGAAGGTTTGTTGCTCGTCGATGTAGATGTCCGTGGCTTCGCCGCGGCGCTTGAGGCAGGTTTCCAGTTCGGTGCTGGCCTCGGTAAACGCTCCGGCGGCGATGTATCCGCGCGCGAGATCGAAGTGTGCGAGCCATGAATCGAGCAGTCGCTCCGATTCCTTGTAGAGCTGAATGGCTTGCTTGGCGTTGCCGCGGGAGAGCTGAATATCTCCTTCAATCAACTTGCCAAAAGACTGCGGCGTGCCCTCAAGTTGCTTCGACTGCTCGGAGGCGAGGGCAGTGGCCTGCGACGTATCACCAGCCATCAAGTAGACGCGCGCGGCGGCGAACAGAACATTGGCTTTGCTCATGGCGACGCCTTGCTTCACCGACTGCATGGCGCCGGACTTGTTGCCTGCCATGAGTTGGGCCTCGGCGAGGAGAACGTATTTCTTTGCAGCCGCGTCGCTGGCTTTGGCGACGGTGTCGCCGTCGATGCCTTTCTTCAGAGCGGAGATGGCTTGTTCGGGATCGCTGCGATAAAGCGCCAGATCTGCAAGCCCCCCCGCTGCCGAAGAGCCGCCTCCCGCACTAAGGCTCTCGACCTTGTGCCAGTGTTGGTTGGCCTGGTCGAAATTTCCCTTTGCGGTTTCGCACAAAGCCAGAATCGTGTAGGCGTCCTCATAGACTGGATTGATCTGAAGGACCGCCTGCGCCTCCCGCTCGGAGGTATCGTAGTCGCCGGCGAACAAAGCGTAGAGAGAGGCGTTGGTGCGGTAGACGACGTTCTTGGGATAAATCTCGACGGCGCGGCGGCTCGCATCAACGGCTTGCGCCATATCGTGACGCAGATAGTAGGCGTGGGCGAGTGCGCTCAAGCCCATGCTGTCGGCGGGATATTGCTTGACGAGGGCGCTGAATTCCTCGACGGCTTTGTCGCCATCGGAAACCGCAAGGTAATAGCCGCCGCGAGTCCGATATTTCTCACGGTCGGTCATGCGGTCGATGTGTTGCATCGCCAGCTTGTAGTAGTTGATGGCGTCGGCCTGGTTGCCCTCATTCCAGTAGAGTGCGCCGAGATTTCCATAGGCGCTGCCGAAGTTAGGATCGAGTTCGACGGCGCGGCGGAATCCTTTGATCGCCTCGGCAGTCTTTCCGGCGTAGCGCGCTTCCTGGGCCTCGGCGTATTCATGGGTCGCTTCAAGGGAGGCGGTGGTGAAAGTTTCCGCCTCGGCAAGCTTGGCCGATTCCGAAGCCGTATCGCCTAGTGCCGTACGCATCTGGTCCGCGAGATTGGCTACGGCGCGCAGGATGCCGGATTTGTCTGATGCCTCGGCGACTTCGGTGGCGATGGTCTTGCCGGTGAGGGCATCCGTTACTTTGCTGAGGATCTTGTATCCCGAGCCGGATGTGGTCACCTCACCGCTGACCACAAGGTCAACACCTTCGCGCACGGCGACAAGCCGGGCGTTGGCTTCATCGAGTTGCGTGGTGCCGGGCTTGAGTTCGGCGAGTGTCGAGCGAGCCTGGGCGCGGTTAAAGACGCTGATGAAAGGAGCGCCTTCGAGTTGCAGGGCGACCGTCGGTTCGATGGTGCCATCGAAGACCGAATCAGCGGTCGCGTTCCGGAAATCCGCCAGCAGGACTCTGACGTTCTGCTGTACGTGCGCCGATTGCGGCCGCGGTTTCAGGAACCATCCGGCAGTTCCTGCGGCGCCCACGATCGCCGCCACGACCAGGATCATCACCAAACGTTTTCTGCTGGCACCTGGAGGCGACGCAACTGGCGCGCTGTACGCTGGCTGCGCGGTCAACGACACCGGCGGACGGCTGGTCAGCACCGACATCGGCCGTTTGCCCTGAATCTCGTCAATGCGGTCGAGAATTTCCTCGGCACTCTGCCAGCGGTCTGCGGGATCGCGCTCCAGGCACTGGGACACAAGTTCGCTGACTGGTTGCGGGATGGAGGCATCCCAATCCGACGGCGGGATCGCACGCTCCTGCATGCGCCTGAGAAGACTGGCGACCACGCTGTCGGCGTGATACGGCATTTTGCCGGTGAGCAGTTCGTAGCAGATCAGTCCCGAGGTGAAAATGTCGGAGCGGGCATCGAGTTCCTTGGCCTGCGCTTGCTCCGGAGACATGTATTCCATCGTGCCCATCATGGTTCCAGTGCGGGTCATGCCGTCGCCGGCGAGCGAACGGGCGAGTCCGAAGTCCATGACGACCACGCGGCCCTGGCTATCGCGCATGATGTTGCCGGGTTTCAGATCGCGATGGATGACGCCTTCGCGGTGAGCAGACTGCAAGCCGCTTAACATCTGGCGCATGATGTTGATGGCTTCTGAGACCGGCAGCTTGCCCTTCTCTTTGAGGATCTGATAAAGGCTCTGTCCTTCTACATACTCCATCGTGATGAACTTGATGCCGGCAGCCTCGCCGAGATCGAAGATGCGAATCACGTTGCGGTCGGTGACCTGCCGGGCGAGTATGAGTTCCTGCTTGAAACGCTGGAGAATTTCGGGATTGCTGGCGAGTTCAGGCCGGATGACTTTAAGGGCAATGACGCGGTTGAGTTCGAGATCTTTGGCCTTGTACACAGCACCCATGCCGCCTTCGCCGACAATCTGCAAAATCTGGTAGCGGTTTCCGATTACCATTCCCGGCGGAAGAATGGGGGACCCGAAGGTGCTGGCTGGAGGCGGTGAATCGCGATCAGGAGGCGGCTTCTGTCCAGTCACCGGAGCCAGGGGCGGGAGAGCGCCTTCCAGAATAGTGGGCGCATCGGAACCTTGACCGGGGTCAAAAGGTGACTTCGGAGTTTGCGAGATCTTGGAGTCTTGTGCAGGGGAAGGACTTCCAGGATTGCGATCAGGCACAAGCGTAGCCGCCTCAATCTCGATCCTTCTTGGTTTTGGGTCGTCCATGGTCTGGTCCGGGAACGGCGTGACGTTCTTCGCGTGGCAAGTAAATATCCCCAATCAGCCCCACGAGAGCCGGGTGTCACGTCCCCACCAAAGAGAAGACCCATGCAGTATACCGTTAAACGTCCCCCTGGAATCAGAGGAAATTGTTGAATTCTGTCGGTGTCGCCGTCGCTACCGATTCGATTTCGACCCATCCAATCAAGGTTTCCACGTCACTAGATGCCCTTACCCGAGACAGGCACTTGTTGCGGGCTCCCGGCCGCATTGTCTGTGAGTCTGACGGCCGCGCTGCGGTTACCCGTCACTGTGGGCTTGAGCTGGACACTGATCGTGCAACTCGCTCCCGCACCCAACGAGGCGCCACAGGTATGAGTCTGCGAGAAGTCTCCTGCAGCAGCGCCAGTGATGCTGATGCCTGTGATGGTGATTGCGGTCGTGCCAATGTTGGTAAGGGTGATGATCTTGGCGGAGCTTGTGGTGCCCACGGTCACGGAGCCGAAGTTCAAGGTCGCGGGCGCGAGTTTGGCTGTGGTGCCCACTCCCGTGAGTGGTATGAGTTGCGGGCTGCCGGCGGCACTATCGGTCACGCTGAGCGACGCGCTGCGCGCTCCGATCGCTGAAGGCGTGAACGTTATGCTGAGGGTGCACTTGGCGCCGGCGGCCAGGGAAGCTCCGCAGGTGTGAGTCTGGGTGAAGTCAGCGGCGTTTGTTCCAGTAATGGTAATGGCAGTAATGGATAGCGCGGTGGTGCCGATGTTGGTGAGGGTGATGGCCTTGGCGACGCTGACGCCTGTCGCCACGTCGCCGAACGACAGGCTGGCGGGCGCGAATTTGGCGGTGGTGCCAGTTCCACTCAGCGGCACCTGCTGCGGACTGCCGCTGCCATTATCGATGATGCTGATGGCGGCCGAACGGGCGCCCGTCGCGGCAGGTTTGAAATCAACGCTGATGGTGCAGGCCGCTTTGACGGCCAGAGAAGCACCGCAGGTGGTGGCGGTTTTGATGAACTCGGTGCTATTGGTGCCGGTGATCGCGATGCTGGAGATGGCGAGCGCGGCAGTGCCGCTGTTTTTGAGCGTGACCCTTTGCACTGGGCTGGTGACACCCACAGCCACCGCACCGAAGTTCAGGCTGGTGGGGGTGAGCGAGACGGTGGTACCCGAGCCAGAGCCGACGTTAAGGAAGACGGTATCGAGCCCAAAGTCCGACAATGCGCAACTGGCATCGGCGGAGCCGCAAGCCGTCAGACTGAAAGTCACAGAAGTAATGTTCGCTCCGGTCTGGTCGAGGATGCCGACATAAACCGCATCGCCAGTGGCATTGCTTGTTACGGAAAACGAACCGAGCAGGGTAGAACCGTTGAACGCTTGGATTTGCGCAGTAAACTGCCCGGGTTCGTCCGCCTGAATCAACGCACCTGCCCCAGAGACGCTCGTGCCAAAACTCAAGCTTACGGGTCCGGTGCCGCCTGCGGCGGCATCGGCAGTCCAGATGATGCGATCGCCGGCGGCGAAGCCAGTTCCCGACCAGCTGCAGGTCGGAGCGGCTGCACAAACAGCCGAGGCCAGGCTGTTGGCCCCTGCGAAAGCGACGTTCACGGCCACCCCGGTTCCCGAAGTCGCTTTGACACTGGCGGCGAGAACGGTGGCATCGGCCCCGAGTTGAGACCAGAGCACGGAGTCATTGGAACCCTGGCTGGCTTTGCTGGACACTCCCGTCATCGTATCGGACCAGGCCGTCGTTGCTAGCGACAGCAGCACCACCAGACCGCACAGCCGAATCACTTGATCTCGGTCCAACATGACAGCCTCCGTGACAAAGAATTTTCGTTTTTCCCACATCAATCCCTTGGCCGATTCAGCAGGGAACCCAAAATCATTCCCTTTACTTGAGCCTCAAGGACACGTTGGAGGGCTGGTGTTGAACGAACCGTTGTTCGAGAAGGCGCCACCAGCGCCGATCGAAGGCGACTGCCGGAAGAACCAGGAGAAGAACACCAGCTCTTGCGGGTCATATGTGAAGTTGCTGAGGGTGACTGAAGGGAAGAATGTGCCAGTCAGAGGATCACCGACTTCCAGATTGTTCTGGCACCCCGCGACCTGCCCGATGTTGCCCCACGCCGGAGTTGGATTGGTGGTGATGGGATCGTCCATCCATTCCCCGACTTCGTGAGCAAGAATGGAGATATCGCCCCCGTAAAATCCAGAATTATCGAAGTCGCTGACCGAATACGTCTGCAGTACGCCGCCGGGAGTGAACGCATTGTGGTAACCGAGAATGCCGCAGCCACTCGTGTCACACATTTCAACGCTGTCAAAAAGAAAGATCGGTACGCTTGTCGGCCCTACGCCCTTGGAAACAAGCGAAGGCAAAATAGTGTTTTCGACGAGCGCGTCCCACCAGTTGATGTCGATTTGCCCCTCATTGCAGAAGAAGGAAGTAGTTCCGCCGTCGACCGCTGGCACCGTGACGCTAATTTTTGCGAGCGTGGTCAGAGCCAACGAGTTGTGATAGCTGTTGCCGGCCACCGATACCTTGCTCCAGAAATTGGCGCGTTGAAAGCCATCGATATACTGCGCCGTTCCCACATCCACTCCGTTCATGACCCAGTCGGTGGTCTGGAATATCGGTGAATTCTGTACAACACTCAGAGTCGTGGCCGCGAGACAGGCATTCGAAACAGTCGGATCGAGAACAGTTCCATCCGAGAATACGAACCTTACGGGAATCAGAAAACTCTGAATCCTGGTGGAGCGGAACCCGTGATAGAAGGGACTGCGGCCCACCATCTGTCCGGTATAAGTGAGATGGTCCAAGGGCGAAACCACGCTGTAATTCCACAATGGAATGGTGGCGCCGGCAGCGGCCTGCCGCCGAATGGCGGGGATCAGCGCTTGGCCATTTTTCATATGCATGACTTTGTAGCGAGGTGTCCGCCGCTGCGGCGTACCACCGGCAAGAGTCTGCCCATCGCCGGGGGCAGCAGCCAGGCAAAGAAGACAGGTGATTAGAATCCCTAGGAGCAAGCGTCTCATTGGAACCTCCTTCGACATCAGCACGCCTCAGAACCTGTAAAGAAAGCGCAAAAATATCCAGTGTTGGCAGGAGGCCAAAGCTCTAACCTGTCTCCTGCGGGGAAATGTTGTGGCGTCTCAATACTGCGACGGAAGGCCCAATTCACGAGGCTGGGATTTGCACGGAATGCTCTCGCTATCCGGGACACTTGTCAAGTCCCGAATTTGCTGCCCGCGTACTAGAATCTATCTTTCTCGCTTTCCAAAGGACTCGTGAATGATTACTCGGCGTGATTTCGTCACTGCTTTGTCCTCCATCCCGTTTGTAAAATTTCTCGGCATTCGAACTAGGACCGCCCGCGGAGCTTCTACCGTCATGCTGACCCAGGATTCCGAGGACTTCACCAAATTCGTGAAGATCGCCATCGGCACCGGCGGCCACGGTCACACTTATCCCGGAGCCACCGTCCCCTTCGGCATGGTGCAACTCAGTCCCGATACCTACAACGACGGCTGGGATTGGTGCTCGGGCTATCACTACTCCGACAGCTCTATCATGGGCTTCAGCCACACACATCTGAGCGGAACCGGCGCATCCGACATGCTCGACTTCTTGCTGATGCCCGGAACCGGACCGACCAAATTATTTCCCGGAGCCCGGCAGAATCCCGGTGAAGGATATCGCTCCCGCTTCAGCCACGAGGAAGAAAACGCGGTTCCCGGTTACTACTCTGTTATCCTTCGCGATTACAACATTCGTGCCGAACTCAGCGCCACCGAGCACGCCGGCATCCATCGCTACACCTTTCCCAAGAGCGACACCAGCCATTTCATTCTCGACCTGGTTCATTCTTTCTCGAACACTCCGGTCATCTGGGCCTTTCTGAAAATCATCGGCAACGACACCATCGTTGGCGGACGCAGTCTCAAGGGTTGGGCTCCGGGACGCGAAATCTATTTCGCCATGCAGTTCTCGAAGCCGTTCGTCTCCGCTGAAATTGTTTCCGACAACAAGCCCCTCGATCCGTCGGCGCGCGACGCGGAAGGCACGTCGCTGAAATGCTTGCTGCATTTCCAAACCGGGGACAAAGAAGTGATCTCGGTAAAGACAGGAATCTCCGGCGTGAGCGAAGAGGGAGCACGCAAGAACGTCGCTGCAGAAATCCCCGGCTGGGATTTCGAAAAAGTCCGTCGCGCCGCGCATGCATCGTGGAACGCGAGCCTTTCAAGGATCAAAGTCGAAACCGCAACCCCGCGTCACAAAACGATCTTCTATACCGCCCTCTACCACCTTCTCTGCGCGCCGACTCTCTTCGATGATGTCGATGGCCAATACCGTGGCATGGACGGCAAGATTCACCGCCTGCCGGCCGGAGCGCACAATTACAGCACGTTCTCCTTGTGGGATACCTATCGCACCGCACATCCCATGTACACCCTGTTCCTGACCGACCGCGTTCCCGACTTCGTCAATTGCCTGATCCGCATGGCACAGGAGAGCCCCGACGGCGTGCCAATCTGGCCACTCCAGGGCAGAGAAACTTTCTGCATGACCGGCTATCACTCGAGCTCCGTCTACGCAGAAGCTTGTGTGAAAGGCTTCAAAGGAATTGATTTCACCGGGGTGTATCCTCCGCTCAGACGTCGAGCCATGGACGACGACTATCGCGGCCTCGGATACTACCGCAAGCTGGGCTACATTCCCTGTGACAAGGAAGAGGAATCCGTCAGCAAGACGATGGAATACGTGTACGACGACTGGGCCGTAGCTCACATCGCGAAAGCGTTGGGACAGATGGATGATTACAAGCTCCTGCTCGAGCGATCGAAGAACTACAAGAATCTTTTTGACCCATCCACCACATTCCTTCGTCCGCGTCTCGAAAACGGCGAGTGGTCCGAGCCTTTCGAGCCGACCGAGATGGGTTATTCCAAGCGATGGCGCGACTACACGGAGTCCGACCCGTGGCAGACCACGTTCTTTATCCAGCATGACCCGGCTGGTTACTTCAAACTGTTCGGAAGCAGGGAAGCGTTCGTCGAGAAACTAGATACGCTCTTCACCACCAGCTCCCAACTCCCCGCCGATGCCCCGCCCGACATAGCGGGCATGGTGGGCCAGTACGCGCATGGCAACGAACCCTGCCACCACATGGCCTATCTCTATTGCTACGCAGGCGTACCGCACAAAACACAGGCCCGAGTGCGCAGCCTGCTGGAGATGGAATACGACGATCAGCCCGACGGACTGGCCGGCAACGAAGACTGCGGCCAGATGTCCGCCTGGTACATCATGAGCTCCCTCGGCTTCTATCCGGTTGATCCCGTCAGCGGCAATTATGTGTTCGGCACTCCGTTAGTCGATCGCGCCGAGGTCGAACTCGGCAACAACAAGAGACTGAGAATAGAAGTGAAACGCACCTCGCCTGGCGATGCTTACATCCAGTCAATCACGTTGAACGGCAAGCCCCACCAAGAACTCTGGTTCAAACACGCCGACATCGCCGGCGGAGCGGTGATCGAGTTTACGATGGGCCCCGAGCCCAGTGCGCGATTCGGCGCCGGAGAAGACGCGATCCCGCCGTCGCTGACAAGCTAAAGCGGTTTCCGATTGGATGTATCAACTCTCGTGTTCGTTTTGAAAGGGCGCGGGTGGACAAACCAAAAATCCAGCCGCGAAGCGGCGAAAGAATACAGCCCACGGCGTAAGCCGTGGGTGGGACCAAGGAAATGGAACAAGCTCCAAAGGAGCGAAAGAAAGGCTGCGACACAAACCTACAGGGGCGGCACGATTTTGCACCCTCATCGAAGCGGTAGGCACAAGCCCTCACGCCGCCTGCGACACCGGTTTCTCCTGCAACAACAACTCCGACGCCTGCACTCTCCGATCCGAATGAAACCATCTCTGCACGATGTTGTCGCACAAAAAATTAGCCAGTGAAAGGAAGCTCATCCCCTGATGATGCACCATCCACGACCGCACCAATTCAAAGCGCCTTCCGCCAAAACGGCGTCGCGAAACCGTGTAGTCGGCCGACTCGCAGAATCCATAGTGGCCAAACCATCCCAGAGAATCCATGCGATGCAGGTTGGCCAGAGCTGCCTTGCGGTCCACATTCAACGCGAGGAATGTGGAATACGGCGAGATGATCAGCGGATCCGTTTCATGTTTCTTCAACGCCAGGCTGGGCACGCCGAACGCCTCATAGTGATAGTCCCCGGCCTCATTCCGCCTCGCGCACGCGGATTCCGAAATGCCCCACGGCACGCCCTTGAGCGCTGCGTATTCCTGCTGTGATCGCACGGCCGCCACCGATGCGCGATGCAGCAATGTATTGCGATAGCTCCGCATCCAGATCGAAGGCATCAGGTACTCGAACATCGTCCCTGTCCAGGAAAGCACTACGGGCCGTCCGTGATCGGTTGTAACCGGCCGGCGCAGCCGAAACCAGCAATCCTGCGGGATATCGTCCTTCGCAATTCCAACAAACACGGCCGTGCGGGGCTCCGTCGCCAGCAAATCGTAGTAGTAGGGTTGCAGTACCTTGGTCTCGGTATCAAACCCCACTGATACCAGCAAACGCTGTTTGTCCACCATGAATGAAAAATCCATGGCATCTGCCAGTTCGTGCGCGTGCTGTCCGATCTGCTTCAGCGCATCGATCAGCTGCAGCGTATTCTTACGCGCCTCAGACAGTTGGCCCAGGAAGCGCTCGCCGAGCACGCGGTTTCCGTTGTCGAAATCCTTCATCACATCATCAAGACGCAGTTCGAATTCCGAAATCAGGTCAGGCAATCGCTCCAGCGGTACATCGTCGACCCTCTTGTCACCCAGCGCTTTCCTGGCCAGTTCCGAGAACTCAGGCAACATCCACGGCATGTAAGCGATGATCAATCGGTGAGCCTCTTGCACGCGCAAGTGCGCCTGCTTCCGGAACCATGCAACGTCGGCTGCGGACTCTTCCGCCTTGCACTTCTTCTGGTCGATCTCTTCCTCGGGGAAATCCCGGAGCGCCGTCAGCCACCGTCGGCGCTCCATCTGATCTTCAAAACGTGCGAGCTCTCGCTTCTTAAAGGCACTGAGGTTGACGAGAGCGCGAAGGTGATCGCGTAGTCCCGCTGCATGGGCCTCCGCAAGCAAGGGACGACGCAGGGAATCCCTGCATCCTTGCCGCAAAGTCCACAGAGAAGCCACCAGATTCCCGCTGTCCACGGATGACACAAAGAACGGCGGCTTGGCGTCCAGCGTCCGCGTGTCATACCAATTCAGCAGGTGCCCGCGATATTTGCGCATCCCGTCCACAGTGCCCAGTGTTTTCTGCGTCAGGTCCACCATCTCGGGCAGCGTGATGTAGCCGAGTTCATTGGCCACCTGCCTCGCGTTCAGAAGCAGTCCGACATTCGTCGGCGAAATGCTCGTGGCCACCTTCAGCGGCTCCTCCTGGACGTTATCGGGCACGAGCCAGTTCTGTTCTTCGTTCGAGAGCTCGGCAAAATAGCGCCAGATGTAGACAGCAGACTTGCGCAACAGCCGTTCATCGCTTCGCGTCATTTCCGGTGGAGGCTCTACCGGGCTGGTGTTCAGCCACACTGCCAAAGGCTTACTGCAAGCCCATAGAAGAAAAATGGGCGATGCAGCCAGTAGCGCATGCGGTCGCGTGAGCCACAGTGCAATACCCAGCGCCACCGCGAGGAAAGGCATCCAGTCGATGTATCGATCGATGGCAGTTCGCTTGTGGCCCAGTTCCGCCTCAGCTGCGGTCTCCCATTCCAGCAATCTTTCGCGTGTGACCAGGCCCCGCACCAGCGCACGCACCACAGCATCGAGCGACAGCATCGTCTGATGTGCCAACAGCGTAAGCGTGAGCAGCACTGTAAAGTTGCTTGTAAGCAGGTTGCCAACTGCATCGCGTGCATCCCGTAGTTGCCCAGCCACGGCGGCGCGCGTCAGTCCGAACAGCAGCTCCACCCACGCCGGCACAAACAAAATGCAGATTGCGGCGAACGTCCACAGCACCGGATGGTTCATCACGAACCATCCAAACAGAAGCAATGCAAACGTCGCCGGTTCCACCAGGCTGCGCCGCAGATTGTCGAAGATCTTCCACCGCGATACCAGCGAGATCGGGTTCGGAACCTGCGCTCCCGACTCGTCGGGCACCGTGTCGGTCAGCCACTGCACGATCTGCCAGTCGCCGCGCAGCCAGCGATGTTTGCGCCGGCTGTACGCGCTGTAGTGCGACGGATAGTCCTCAATCACCGCGATGTCGCTAGTCAGCCCCGCCCGCGCGTACGCTCCTTCGATCAGGTCATGGCTCAACAAAGAATTCCGCGGAAAGCGTCCATATAGAACGCGAATCATAGTGTCGACTTCGTAGATCCCTTTGCCGGTAAACGATCCCTCGCCATAAAGATCCTGATAAACGTCGGAGATTGCCCGCGTATACGGATCCAGCCCGGTTTCCCCCGCGAAGATGGCGGCCAGGCGCGACTGGGACGTGCATTGCACGCTGATGTCGACCCGTGGCTGCAGGATCCCATACCCCGCCACCACCAGATTCTTCTCGGGATCGACTATGGCCTGATTCAGCGGATGAGCCAGCGCTCCGATCATCCGGTGCGCCGAGCCGCGGGGCAATTCCGTGTCGGAATCCAGCGTGATCACGAAGCGAATCGTCGGCAGGATCGCGAGATCCCCGATCTTCACCGGAAAGCTGTCGAACCTTCCCCGCAGCAACTGATTCAGATCAAGCAGTTTTCCCCGCTTGCGCTCCCAGCCCATCCATCCTTTTTCCCGAGGGTTGTAAATCCGATGCCGGTGCAGGTGAAAGAATGTGCCAGACTTCTTGTGAGCGTATCGTTCGTTGAGCTCAGTGATCAGGTTCGAGCATACCGCCACCAGTTCGTTATCTTCCGGCGCCGGCTCATGCGAATCGGGCAGATCTGACACGATTGCAAAGTGAATGTTCTTATCGTGGTTGCCGAGATAACGCACTTCGAGCTCTTCCACGAGATGATGCACCTGCGTCTCGTTGAGCAGTAGAGTGGGAATTGCCACCAACGTCGCACAGTGATTCGGCAAACCCTGCGCAAAATCCAGCTTTGGCAAGGTGGTCGGCGCCAGCAGGTTCGTCGTCAGATAATTCATGAGCTGCACCGCGGCTTGAGAGCTCGGCAGCAGCAACATCAGCATCGAAAGAAGTACGGTCGGCAGCGGCGTCTCCGGGGGCGTGAGTAACCACAAAACTCCGGTGACGATCACAAATGTGAGAACGGCGATCCCTACCAGCAGGAACTCATCCGGATGGGCGCGCAGCCCATGTCGAACGACTTCCCCGAACGTGCGGTGGTAGCCGACTCTCTGGCACAGAAGGTCGTCCCCGTCGCCCACCAGATAGTAGCCAATGTGAGATTCGCGCTGCGCGATCCGTGGGTCGCTTGCCCCTCGTTTCTGCGCCTCTTTCGCCAATGTCAGAGCCGCCTCGGCTACCTCCATTTCTGTCTGGTCGGAACGCCGCGCAATCTGCGCCACTCGCTCCCGGTACCAGTTGCGGCTTTCAAAATCCATCGCTGCATAAGCTCCGGCGGGATCGCGCCGCAGCATTTCGTCAAATGGGATCAGTGATTCCAGATCCTCTTTCCATGACGCCTGAAGCACTTGCTCGAACGCGCGAACGTATGGCGCGATGCCCGGCGCGCTGCTCGTTGGTGTCTGGCTCTCAAGGGTCTCTGCCAGCACGAGACCACCCTGGGCAATGCGCTCAAGCAGCACCATTTTGAGTGCCGGCACCAGCGATCCGATTTCGTGAAACAGCAGCGGCGTTGACTCCTCAAAAGCCATACAGAACGCTGTGAATTCGCTCTTGGAGAAAGCCGCTTCCATTTGATCGAGGAAGGCCTGTGCAATGACAAGTACGCGTGGCTGGATTTCCGATTTGTTCGAGACCACAGGCAGTGTCGCGCCGCTGAGATCGCCGCAGATCGTCCGTGCTCCGCCTAACAGCATGCGGATCGTGCCTCGCAGCACAATCACATCTTCCAGATCGGATGCACCCTCGAATCCTTCATCCACCCGATCCGATAAGGTCGTGAATTGCTGCAGCAGTGCCTGGCACCGCTTGGAGAATGTTTCCGACGAATCCCGGTCCGGCAGCCACGTCAGGATGGCAGCCAGTTCCGTCGCGGCGTTTCGGACAGGCAGCACCTCTTCTTCATTGCGAGCGCTCAGAAACTTTCGCTCTTCACTTCCGAGGATGCCTTCCGTCTCAGTATGTAGCCCCATGCGTTATGAACCCATCCTTCACGAATCCGTGAATTACCGGTAACTGGCGGCCTGCAATTCAAACATCTCGGCGTAGCGCCCGCCCAGGCTCGTCAGAGTGTCGTGGTCTCCTTCTTCCGCGATGCGCCCGTTCTCGAGCACCACGATCCGGTCAGCCATGCGTACCGTCGAAAACCGGTGAGAGATGAACAGGGCCATCTTCTCGGTTGTCAATTCGGCAAACCGCTTGAATACCTCGTACTCGCTGCGTGCATCCAGCGCCGACGTCGGTTCGTCCAGGACCAGAACCTGCGCATCCCGCAGATAAGCGCGCGCCAGCGCCACCTTCTGCCACTCGCCGCCCGAGAGATCCACGCCGCCATCGAAGCGCCGGCCCAGCATCTGTTCGAGTCCCGCTGGAAGTTTCCGCAAAACATCTGCCGCCATGCTCTTCCGGGCAGACTCCTGCAGGAGTTCCAGATCGTTCATCCGCTCGATACGCCCGACCGCAATGTTTTCCCGCGCCGTCATCTCGTAACGCATAAAGTCCTGAAAGATCACGCCGATTTCGCTATACAGATCGTCCAGGTCGTACTCGCGCAGGTCGACTCCATCCAGCAAAACCTGGCCCTCGGCCGGATCATAAAGGCGCGTCAGCAGCTTCACGATTGTGGTCTTGCCTTCACCATTCTCGCCGATCAGTGCCACGCGCTCTCCCGGGCGGAGATGAAAATTCAATCCGTTCAGAACCAGTCGCGACGAGCCCGGATACCGGAACGACACATTGCGAAATTCGAATCCCCGCTGAATCGGACGGGGCGCCGGCAGCGCATTGGCCTTCGACCGGATCGTGGGCTTCATCTCGAAAAATGCGATCAGATCCGTCAGGAACAAAGCCTGATCGGCAATCGTCGACAGTGTCGAGAACGTCTGTTGCAGATTCGAACTCGCTTCTCGAATCGCATTGGCCAACAGCGTCAGCGTGCCGAAGCTGAACACGCCCGTCACTGTCTGCCACACTGCATAGACGTATGCGGTGTAATAGCCCGCCGTGCCGATCATCGAGAGCCCCGATCCGGCGATCACCTTGCGGCGGGCCAGCGCGATGTCCTCGTGGTAAACCTGGTCCGACAGCGCTTTGAATCTCCCGGTGAGAAAATCGCGGAGCCCAAACAGCTTCAGTTCCTTTGCGGCTTCTTTGCTGCCGCCAAGCACACGCAGATAATCGAGTTGGCGCCGGATCGGCGTCTGCCGGAAATTCTTGGCATACCCCAGAAAAGCGAAGTGCGTCTCTCCGACGAACGCCGGTATTACGCCCACGATCAGCAGCAGCAACAGCCAGGGCGAAAACACAATGATCGAGATCGACAGCGTAATTGTGGTGATCACTTGCTGAATCAATCGCCCGATCGCCTGGATCATGTACAGCCGGTCCGTTGCCTGTACCCGCGCCCGCTCCAGCCGGTCATAGAACACCGGATCTTCATAGGCCAGCAGGTCCAGGCTCGCCGCGTGCTCCATCACCCGCACGCTGATGTGGTTCATGTATCTCCCGGCGAGAAGCGCGTCCAGGTAATCAATCAACCGTCCTACCAGGCCCGTGGAGACCGCCAGCGCGAACTCTGCCGCAACCAGCCACCACAACCGGTGGGTGATCGGCTGATGCGTCGTTACTATGCGGAAGATAGTGTCAATGATGAACTTCGAAACCCAGAACAACGCCGGTGGCAAGATCGACGCAATGATTCTGGATACCAGTCCCAGAACGACGACCAGGCGCCCAGACTCCCACACAAAACGCAGCACTGTGGGCACATTGCGAAGGGCCGCGAGCCGGTCGCGCCAACCGCTCCAAAACTCAGGTTGCTTGTTCATTCCCTGATTCCACGCGGATCGGGGAGGAGTTTCGCCTCGGCACTGGAAGAGACCACCGAGGCACCCAGTCGAAAGGACGGACACCTGAATCTGGTCGATCAGTTCAAGGCAAACAGAGCAAGCTCCCCAAACGGCATTTGGATGAGGAAAATGCCTTAACGGTTGGTCTGCAAGGGTTCTGCGGTCTTACATCTACCAGTTCGCCGGAGGTCTTACTCCTTCTGAAAACCTGCTCGCTCCATGCCCCGCTGTGCCTCCGGGCTCTTCATAAACGTGTCCCACACGAACCCCGTTCGCAGATTCTCCGCCATCAGCAAAATGATCCCCGTGTCGATGCCGATTACGTCTGAATCATACCAGTTCTTCAGCGGATTGAAAGCATTGGTGAACCCGTATTTGTTCCAGGCCGAGGGGTACTTGTTGCGAATGTTCTTTAAGACGCGCAGGGTTGCGGCAGGCAGAAACGGCAGCGACCCTCCCGCCGCGCCCGGCACCACCGTACCGTCGATCGGCCCGCTCTCCGGAGGGCCGCCCCAGACCACGTACCCCTGCTGCGAATCTGAGGCTGTGATGCCCCACAGGTCGTCGCTGTAGTCCGAAAACTCCTTTCCGAGTTCAACACAGAACCGGCGGTGTACTTCCGTGGCAGTGATGGAATTCTGAAAGTAGTTGGCATATTTATCGCGCTTGCCGCGGAAATCGAACCACGCCTGCGAATACTGGTGGATGAATAACGGCGCGAACGATCCGATATATCGCATCCCATCGTATTCAAACGTCAGGCGCTTCCATGCGTACCAGGTCTGGGGATCAAGCGGATGGGCGCTCGACCCCATTCCCAACAGATACATCATCATCAGTTCGCTGTAGTAATCCCATCGCGAGGGCAGGAACCCGACTTCAGGGCTCCACCCATGCGTGAGCAGCGACGTGTCCTCCGACAGCCATGTCCAATCAACGCGGTTGAAAATAAGATTGGCAAGTTGCGCAACCGCGGGATGACGAAAATACTGCCGGCAGCTAAGAACTCCGCAAAGCAGGATCGTGGTGTCCACCGACGACACTTCCGAGTCGAACATCCGCTCGCCGGTTTCGGGATTCGCGAAGTGATAGAAGAACCCACGGTGGTTGGGCAGCTTTTTCCACAGAAAGCGCAGCGTGGCGAAGACACGCTCAAGCGCAGCGCTCGCGGGAATAAACCCGCGCTGGACGCCGATGCAGAGAGCCGTAAGGCCGAATCCGGTGGCAGCGATACTCGATGCGCCTCCCGGCCGGTTCTCGCGAACGTTGCAGCGGTCCTGCACCATCCCCGTGTTCGGGCTGCCTTGCTCCCAGAAAAACAAAAAGCTGGCACTCTCCACTTCATGGAGAAATTGGTCGTCTTCTGGCGATAAAGCCGGGTTGACAGGGCTGGCCGGGCCGGTAGTGCTGGTAGCCGTTTTTTGCTGCGCAGTGGTTTGTCCCAGCAGCGGCAGCATCCGCGCAAAGGGCAAAGACAGGCTTGTCCCGGCAATCTGCCGCAGAATCTCCCGTCGCGAATGCAGATGAGGTTTCGGTTGGAACATGCCTTTCTGGTTTTCGATTACGCTATTGGGAGAGAAGAGTCAAACAGTTCTTTCATCTTGTGGCCCTAACGTGTACGTTTTTTAGGGATGCGAAAACGTCCAGTGCCTGTTGCCTTTCTGGGTGGAAACGTTTAAGGATTATCCATCATCATACGCAAACAAGGCAAAATCGTCCGATGACTCGGGCTCACAAAATAGAGGTTTGGATTGCCGCCGTCGTTGTTCCATTGGTCACTGTGGGCGTCTTCGGGCTGATTCGCTGGCAGAAGCAAAAGCCGGTTACTCTGCGAGGATCGGTGATTGTCAGCGACGCGGATCCGCGTAAGCAGTTGCCCATCGGGGGAGTCCTGATCTCCGCCGATGTTCTCAATTCTTCCACTTCAAAAACCGACTCCTCCGGCTTCTTTGCCCTCACTCTCCCGAAATCAATTCGCAGGGGACAACCCATCGTCCTTCACTATCGCCATACCCAGTATCGGCCGCTCGACGTGAAAGATTATGTTGGAAATCAGCTCTATATCGTCCATCTCGTTCCGCTCAATGACAAACCTGTTCCGAAAGATCAACCTTCCGCCAAGCTTGCGAACGTGCGGGTGCGATACACCGAGAAGACACAAACAGAATTTAATGTTGGCAGCGCCGTAAAGACCTTCGAGGTCGAGAACAAAGGCAACATCCCCTGCCGGAAACAGCACCCTTGCTCCCCCGATGGAAAATGGAAAGCTGCGCTTGGTTCCATCAGCATCGATGCCGGTGTAGGCAACGAATTTCGCGCTCCTCGCGCTTCCTGCATTGCGGGACCTTGTCCGTTCACCCGTATCGAGTCGAACCAGGTGTTGCAGGCCGGCCGCGTCCTCACCCTGACCGTGCGTGACTGGTCCGATACGGCAACCTTCCTGCTCGAGGCCGAGGTCTTTCGCCCCATGGTCAGTCAACGCGAGCACTGGTCCTATCCCGCGATCTTCGGCGAGGGTATGTCATTCACTCTTCCTTCATCCGCCGAGAGTGTCAGCATCGAAGCGGACGCAGATGGTCAAACAATTATTTTTCCCTTAGGCCCGGCACTTCAACTGAGCTGGGCAACTTGCGACATGGAAACGAATGAAGATCAAGGACGAATTTACCGCTGCACCTTAAAGTCCGGCTACCGCTTCCAATAGGGACTCTGGCGTTGATCAGCGTGGCTACATGCGCCCGTTCAGTAAGAACCTCTGACTCAGGACACGGAGAGCCAGAAAACGCGATTGGGACTTCTTGGGAGAGTGCCCGGAACGTGATGAACCCAGATCCAGCCGCGGAGCGGCACCATGTGAAAGCCCGGCACGGCAGTGCCGGGAAAGAAAATGGGCCGGAAGCAAGATCCCGTAGGGACGACACAGCCGTTGCCCCTACGCCGTCGGCAAGGTAAACAAAAACACGCTCCCATGGTTCAATTCGCTCTCGGCACGGATCGACCCACCATGGGCTCGCATAATGTGCTTGGCAATCGCCAAGCCTAGCCCCGTTCCCCCGGACTCGCGCGATCGCGCTTTGTCCACCCGGTAGAAACGCTCGAACAGTCTAGGCAAATGCTCGGAAGAGATGCCTCCGCCAAAATCTTTCACATAGAATTCGATGCCGCGCTGCGCCGCTCGCGCTCCCAGTTCCACCCGCCCCCCGCCGCGCCCATACTTCATCGCATTATCGATCAGGTTCGAGAAGACCTGGTGAATGGCTTCCCGATCGGCCAGCACCTGGGGCAGCGATTCCACCGATCCACTGCCATTATTCGAGTCCATAATCTGCAGATCGACCCCATGCCCGCGCGCAATCTCCCGGAAACTCTCTTCGGCATCGTGCAGCAGTTCCACTGGCGGCACCGGTTCTGTTTCAAACCGCGTCTCCCCCGATTCCACTCGCGCCAGCGTCAACAAGTCCTCTGTCAGGCGCGCCATCCGAACCGTGTTCTTGCGGATGATCTCCAGAAACTCGCGCGTCGGCGCCGAATCGTCATGAATCGTATCCAATAGAGTTTCGGTATATCCCTGAATGGAAGTCAGCGGCGTCCGCAATTCATGCGACACGTTGGCGATAAAGTCGCGCCGCGTCTTTTCTACCCGCTCCGTCTCGGTCAAGTCGCGCAACACAGCGACCACCCCGCCGTCGGGCAACGGCGCCGCTGTCACATCAAACGCTCGCCCTGGAACAATTGACGTCGCGCGTGCCGTTTTAACGTCCTTGTTCGTCATCGCCGCTTTGACCGTGGCCAGAAAATCCGGATCGCGAATCGTCTCCACGACAGGCGCGTTGAGACGCGTGTGTTGCGGAACCAGGCGGTCCATGGGCTGGTTCGCCCAGCGCACTAGTCCCTCCGGGCTCACCGCAATCACCGCATCTTGCATGCTATTGAGTAGCGTCTCCAACTGCCGCTGGCTGGAGCGAACTGCTGCGAAACTTACCTCAACCTGCTGGGCCGTCTTATCAATCGCTGCTGCTACTCGCCCGATCTCGTCCAGAGGAGTCTCATTCACTCGCGCGCGAAGATCGCCCCTCTCGATGCGCGCCGCCACATCGACAATGCGTTGCAGCCGCCGGGCCATCCAGATCGAAGCCCCGGCCGCAATCAGCAGGGCCATCAGAGACGCGATGGCCGAACCCCAAAACAGCTTTCGCCGTACCTGCGCTTGTACGGCCTCAATATCGGAAAGAGGATAGGCTAGGCGAACCGCGCCCCCTGAGATCGGAGCGGCGACATAGAGAAACGGAATGCCCAAGGTCGTGCTCCGTCTCTCGTTCTCCCCGGTCTGGCCCGCCAGTGCGGCCGCAAACTCCGCCCGCTTGCCATGGTTCTCCATCTGCGCCGGATCCGATTCCGAATCGGCGAGAACCTTGCCCGATGCGTCAATAACGGTCGCACGCGCTCCGGCCGCCAGCCCTTCCTGGGCGGCAATGTCAGCCAACGTGTGCGTGTGGTCGATTTCGACGCGGTGAGCAAACAGGAGTGTCTTCTGCTTAAGATTGCGTTCGATCTCGGTGCGTAGAGACCCTTCCCAGGCGTTGCCCAGCATAACGTCAAGCATGGCGGCCGTAGCGGCAATGACGATCAGAAAGACGGCGAGCAGCTTGAAGAAGATGCGGTTCTTCAATTTCTCCTCTACTTATTTCGGGGCTTCAAAGCGGTATCCGGCGCCGCGCACGGTCTTCAGATACCGCGGATTCTCCGGGTCCGGCTCAATTTTCTCCCGGATGCGCCGCACATACACGTCCACAGACCGCGGAGTAACGTATGCAGTGTCCCGCCAGACCGAATCGAGCAGGTGATCGCGGCTGAACACTCGGCCCTTATGTCGGGCAAAGTAATCCAGAAGGCGGAACTCAGTGGCCGTTGTTGGCACCATGCTGCCCCGTACCATCAGCGTCATCGCCGATGGGTCAATCTCAATCTCGCCCACTTTCATCGGGCTCGGCGGAAGCGGCCGCTCAAAGCGACGCAGCACCGCCTTGACTCGCGCCACCAGTTCCCGCGGGCTGAACGGCTTCGCGATGTAATCGTCGGCCCCGAGTTCAAGTCCCAGTACGCGATCGGCTTCGCTGCTCTTGGCCGTAAGAAAGATCACCGGCACCGATGCCAGTCCGGGCGTCTGTCGGATGGTCCGGCAGATCTCCAGTCCATCCTTGCCCGGCACCATGATGTCGAGCACGAATAGCGCCGGACGCTGCCTCTCCGCGTCCGCCAACACGGTGGATCCCGTCGGATATACGCGCACCACAAACCCTTCATTCTCCAGATGGTGCCGCACCAGCCGCGAAATGTCAGGATCGTCCTCGACTACGAAGATGCTCGGTTTCACAGGAATATTGTAACGAAGAGAATTGCCCCTACCTAACCGATTCCCCGGGAGCGACCCAACATTCATCGTTTTGTAACAATCCTCCATCGTTTTGAAGCAATCCTCGCTCTGGTTTTGTCATTCCGAACGGCGTTTCGCCGTGAGGAATCTGCTGTCACTTGCGCCAGCGACGCTGCCGGCCGAGAGCAGATTCCTCCCTTCGGTCGGAATGACAAAGGGACTTATTACTAGTTGGGAGATCCCACGTTTACGACTCGCGCCGGGTGGTCAATTTTCGTAGCCGGGCCGGAAGCGTTGGAAAGGTTGACCGGCATGTGCCCCGGGATCGGAATTTCCCCAAACAGCGCTTTCGCCGCGCTGACCTCCGAGACTGTGGCATTCGAGAATGTGCAGATGTAGTTCTGGATCGTGGGAAAGTCGTCCGTCAGGTAGGGAGTGCCCATCGCGAGAACCGCAGTCTTCGCGGTCGCGCGCGCAAGAATTCTGGACAATAACATCGCAGTTGCATCCGGCAGAGACGCGGAATTCTTCTGGCCGCGTGCCACGGTCCTCGTTCGCGCGGCAGACGGAACCACGTACACGGCAACGACGACCTTTTGCGCCCGGTCTGCTGCCTTCAATACTTCATCCGATCTATCCGCTGCCACGCGAGGATCTACGTAAACTACCGTTGCATCCGGCGACCGCTTTAGGACCTGCCGCTCCAGAACCCGGCCGTCCTCCGCGCGCACGTTGTCACACAGAATAATGACTAGCAGGGGAGGCTGCACTTTGGCCCGTTGGTACGCAACCCGCAATCTCATGTCGGGCCGCCTGTCGGTCAGCGGAAACACTTTGCCGTTGTCGCGCACAAGCGTGATCGAAGCATCCGAGATCCGTTGACCAGCGGCAATACTCAGCGGATTCCCCACCAGTCCGGGGATCGCTCCCACATCCACCACACGATTTTTGTCGAGACCTAGCGAGGCCTTGGCCCGCAAGATTTTAAGGACGGATGCATCCAGCCGTTCCTCCCCAAGCTCTCCCGAGCGGACAGCTTGCAACATTGCCCGATAACACGCATCCAAGCCGTACGGCATGGTGAGCACATCGTTTCCTGCCTTGAATGCATCCACGGCCACCCTTCCGGGATTCTTGGCATAAAGACCGACTAGTCCCGCCATATCCATGGCATCCGTCACCACGATGCCCTTGAAGCCGAGTTGGTTCTTCAGCAGACCTGTGACGACTGCCGGCGATGTCGTCGCTACGCGGCTGCGGTCCGGGTCAAGCGCAAGCACGCGCACGTGCCCGGTCATTACAGCATCGACGCCCGCAGCGATTGCCTTTTCGAACGGAGGCAGATCCACCGCCCGAAGATGCTCCAGATCGTCGGTGACGATCGGTACTCCCACGTGCGAGTCGGTAGCCGTGTTTCCGTGACCTGGAAAGTGCTTGGCCGTGGTCAGCATGCCGTTCTCCCGCGCGCCTCGGATATAGGCCGCCACCAGATCGCCCACCTGCTCCGGATTTGCCCCGAATGCGCGGGTCCCGATGATTGGGTTGGCAGGGTTGGAATTTACGTCGGCAACCGGAAACAGGTTCCAGTGCACACCCAGAGCCCGGCTTTCCTGCGCGGTGATGCGTCCGAACTCCTCGGCATAAGCCAGGTTCCCGGCAGCGCCAAAAGCCATCGCGTGCGGGAACACGGTCGTTCCAAAAAGATGCGCCGGCAGGACTCCCCGCTCAAAATCCCCCGCGACCAGAAGCGGTATCTTGCCCTCCAGTTGCAACTGGTTGAGCAGTGTAACGACGTCATAACGACGCCGGATGTCACGCGTCCGGCCTTGCGGCGGCGCCGACATGGCCACCGACCCGATGTGATATCTGCGAATATTGTCTCGGAGTTCGAAGTAGCTGGGACTTCGCCCGTTGAAGTACTCGACCCGCAGCCGGACCATGAAGAGCTGTCCGACCTTCTCTTCCAGCGAAAGACTCTTCAGAGTTTTCTCTGCCCAGCCATCATCGACGCGTTCAACGCGTTGCGCTGGTGCTTCTTTAGATTGTGCCCGCGGTTCAGCCGCCGACCCTAAAAGCGTGAACACCGGGAGAAGCCATGCGAAGTTACGGAGCATCGTCAAGGCACGAACATACAGCAAGGATTCTAAAGGTCACCCCCCCGAGTTGAAAACAATTTCCAATCCAAGGAACCTACACGGAAGTAACTCACGTCGACTTCACATGTACTACTGTGTCAACCGTTTCATTTGACAAATCTGTCGGATTTCTAACTGCGTTTTTTGTTCCCGGCTAATCTGTCGGTTTCTACGATCCCCAGCCGCATATGGGCGGCAAGCTGCGTTGCAACGCAGGATCGCTGACCTGGTTCAATTGCGATGAAACTTCTTCGGGTTGGTGGGCGACGTCGGCGAATGGATCGGTAGGCATGTTGGCGCAGGCAGATTGAACCATCGTCAGGTGTGCCTACAGAAATACAGGAAAACCCCTATCCGCCCCCCACCCGGGCACTCCCTGACCAGGCGTATCTACTTGCAATCACAGCCGACAACAGAGTTATTCCAGTATTCCCTGCAAGAAAGCGCTGTGGCTATATTTGCGCTCGGAAAGTTGTCAGCTGTAAGCATGAAAGCGTCACATCGCCGGGTATGACATCGAGCTGATTCGCAGGCTCTGCGCTGAGATCCGGGCAGAACAGAACTCGGAGAGAGAGCACGACTTGATCGCACTGCTTCAGGCCGTCATCAAAGACGACCAGGAAGAAATGCGCATGCGGCTGGCTTTCCTGACTTCGAAGTATGCTGCCGTCATCTCCGATGCCAAAGCGGCAGATTGAGCTTCCGCCGCGGCAAACTTTGCCTGTAAGCAGTGAACGTGACGATTGCAGATTCAACGCAGAGGCCTGAATCTTGGGCAGTTCGCTCGGTATTGGCTTTGGTACCACAGTTGCTCCTCTAGGGAGACGGATCAGGGTTTTGCCGTTCGATTTCCTTCAATCCGGGGGTTAAATGGCCGTGACACCCGAAGACCGCGAACAGATGAATTTGCTTTGCAAACGCCTCCAGGACGAAAATGACCCGCAGAAGTTCGGTGGATTGGTTAACGAACTGGACGAATTGCTGTCAACGCAGGAAGAACGCCTGAACGCCCTGCGGAAGCAGGAACGTTCCTAACTTTCGGCATCTCCCCGCGTTTTTCTGATGCCCGGTTCATGCCGGCGAGCCGCATTTCTAAAGGCCCCGAGGCGACCCGCCTCAAATCATTCCTCAGCCGACATTCTCTGCTAAACTACGCGGCCATGAAAACATCCCTCATTCGGACCCTTTGCTTGATCGTGTTCCTGGCCGCTCTGGCCGCCGCCCAGGAGGTCATTCCTCTTTATCCCGGCACGCCTCCCGGATCGACGCCCGAGAACTATCCCGAGAAAGAGTACTTCTCGCAACTCTGGAAGACGGAGGTCGTCGCTAACGTTACCAAGCCGACCCTGACCGTTTTCAAGCCTTCTCCAGAGTCGAGAAACGGCACTGCCCTCGTCATCTGCCCCGGCGGCGGTTTTATGGCGCTCTCCATCACCAGCGAGGGCACAGATGTTGCCAAGTACATGGTCGCGAGAGGCGTGACCGCCTTTGTCTTGAAGTACCGTCTGGCGCACACCGGCGAAGACGCCGCCCAGGAATTTGCCGCGCTGTATGCCGACAAGCAGAAATTTCATGACACGGTGGGGAAGGTCATCCCTCTGGCTGTCGCCGATGGCCTGGCGGCTGTCACCTACGTGCGCCAGCACGCCTCGGAATGGGGAGTTTCCCCAGACCGTATCGGGATCATCGGATTCTCCGCCGGTGGAAGAATCACCGTGGGAGTTGCCTTCCACTACTCGCCGGAAGGACGCCCCGCCTTCGTTGCTCCGATCTATGCCGCCGCGGAATCGAAAGATGTTCCCGTCCCAGCAGATGCGCCGCCGATGTTTGTCGCGGCTGCGACCGACGACTCACTCGGGCTCGCGCCGCAAAGTATTGCTTTGTACGAGAAGTGGGCGGACGCCAGGAAATCGGTCGAACTGCACATGTACGCCAAGGGTGGCCACGGCTTCGGAATGCACAAGCAGATCCTTCCCACCGATCACTGGATCGACCGCTTCGCCGAATGGCTCGATTTCCAGGGTTGGCTGAAGAAGTAACCCCGCCGTCCCGGAACGCGATCAATCCCGGACCAGCCGCGAAGCGGCGAAAGAATGAAGCCCACGGCGCAAGCCGTGGGTGGAAAGTAGGAAAAGCTAGCTCCGTAGGAGCGAAAGAAATGTCACTCACCCACCGGCTGACCCGCCGAATTCATATGCCCATGCTTCCGTCTGTCCGATGAGCGGCATTCATCTGTACCGTATCGTGCATACAAACCAGGCCACCTCATCGTAATGTCGGGTCGTCTCGTTCCGCACAGTTCCTCGCGAAACCGGACAGCATCCTCGCTGTTTACGGAGCCAGAGTGGCGAAAGGTTCGGCGGGTCGTACACAAAGGGCTGCTAGTCCATCGTCGGGCAGGAAAGATAGTGACGGACGACAGGTCAGGAATTTCATTCTATCCACCCTTCCAGAAAAAGAATGGGCCCAAATTGACTCCTCCCTGGAATTTGTGCGCCTGAGGCTTCATCAGGTGCTCCATGAGACTGGGGAGACGATCAAATCTGGATATTTCTTGAACGACGGACTGGGTTCCGTGCTAACGACTGAGCCCAATGGAAAGATCGTCGAAGTAGGCTTAATTGGGAACGAAGGGTTCGTTGGCTTGCCGATCATATTCGGATTCAAGACCAGCGGGCTGCGAGTAGTCACCCAGGCGGACGCGACGGCATACCGGGTTGACGCGGCCACCTTGCTCAAAATCCTGCCGGAATGCCCCGAACTGGGAAAGCACCTTCAGCGTTTCTCCATGATCCTCGGAATGCTGTCCACCCAAATTGCCGCTTGCAATCGCCTGCATGGGGTTGTCGAGCGATTGGCAAGATGGCTGTTGATGAGTCAGGACCGGGTTGGCAGCGATATACTTCCCCTCACCCAGGAATTCCTCGCGCAGATGCTCGGTACTCGCAGGGCCAGTGTCACGGTCGCGGCTGGAGCTCTGCAAAGTGCCGGACTCATCAGAGGCTCCCGAGGAAGTGTGGCTATTCTCAATAGAAAACAACTTGAAAAGAGTGCGTGCAGTTGTTACGACGTGATCGAACAACAGAAGAAAAAATGGCGGGACGAGATTCTAAGCGCCGACTAACGATCGCCCTTACAGCGGAAATTCCCCAATTTACCACCAAAGGCATTGCACAGCCGCAAAGCGACTTGCGCGGTATTGAGTGGGCTATCGCCTGATAGATTTGCCGCTTTCCTCGGTTCGTTAATTACCTTCGCTGCGCAACCCTGCCCCACGATAGTCCTCTCCGAGGAGTCCAACGCGGCGGAGTAGATCTTGAAAGCGAGGATCGCTGCGCAGAGGGTCGAAGTGCGGATGCACCTTAAGAAACTGGAGGATGTTGGAGTGTTCTTTGTAACCCTGTTCGAGCGCCGCCAGTGCCTGCTCGGTGTCGCCGAGTCCGAGGTAAGCATTCACAAATGCTGCCGACGGAATGTAGCCTGACTTCTGGCGTTGCTTCAATTCAGCGAGCAGCCGGAGAGCGTCGGCACGGCGTCCGGCATGAGCGTAAGCTCGGATCAAGACACCTGCGATTCCGGGACTTCGATCCGAGATCGCGAACCCCTTCTCCAAAGGTGGAATCGCCGCTTCGGGTTGACCGTTGGCGATCAGCGAGTAGCCGAGATCCCACAGGATACCGGGATCGTCGGGTTGCACTGCGACTCCACTGCGCGACTCTTCGACGGCCTCAGGAAAACGGTGGGCGAGGAAGAGAATCCAGGTAACTTCGGCGGCTGAGACTTCAAAAGGGTCGAGGTCGCGACTGCGACGAACCCATGTAACCGCCTCCTCGGTACGCCCCTGGATCGCAAGCCAGTGAGCAAATTCATCTTGAGCCGCAGCATTATTCGGATTCAGTTCGAGAGCGCGGCGGGCCTCAGTTTCAGCCTCGGCCCACTGCCACTGGATGCGATGCAGGTACGCCATCCGCAAATGTGCTTCGACAGACTGCGGGTCGAGTTCCAGCGCCTTGCGAGTGGCTTCCATCGCCTTTGGACGTAACTCCTCGGGACGAACACCGATAAAAATAGAACTGAGATCAAGATACGCGTCGGACAGCCCAATGTATGCTGGCGCGAAGTTGGAGTCTTTCTCGATGGCTAGCTGAAAGCAGGCTAAACTGTTCTCGACGTCAGCTCTGGTTTTGCTCTTCCCTAGAGCGAACCGTCCTTTCAGATAATTCTCATATACCTCTGGAGCTACGGGAGTAACTCTTGCAAGTCTCTGGCGTTCCGCTCCTGTAAGGGTTACCTGGACTTTCTCAGCGATGGATTGCGCTACATCGCTCTGCAAGGAAAGCACATCCTTCAGTTCGCGGTCGTAGGTCTCTGACCAGAAGTGTGCGTCCGTAGCGGCGCGAATCAGCTGGGCGTGAATCCGAATCCGGTTGCCGTCCCGAATAACCGATCCCTCCACGATCGCCTCCACGTTGAGTTGTTTCGCAATCTCCGGCACCGAAAGTTTGGTGTCTTTGAAACGCATGCTCGAAGTGCGCGAAATGACCCGGAGTTCCCGAATCCCCGACAGACGGCCGATGATCGACTCGGTCATGCCGTCGGCGAAGTATTCCTGAGTCGAATCTCCGGAGAGGTTCTGCAGAGGGAGAACGGCCAGGGAGCGTATCGGCGGGAACGCCGTGGCCTTGGACACACTTCTGCTAAAAAGCCAAGCTATGGCAACAATCAAGACCAGCGTGATTGCCGCGGCCAGCAGACGGCCTCGGTTCAACAGCAGCTTCCTCTCGACCGCCGGTGTCGAGGAGGTTTGAGCGACTGGAGTTGTGGGCCCTGCAACTGCCGATGGCACGAGTTCCGACCATGGGCTGACAGCATTCTGGTCAGGGTCAGCTTGCCCCAGGAAGCGATAACCGCGGCCACTTATGGTCTGAACGAAGCGGGGTGAATCGGGATCGTCTCTCAAGGCCTGGCGAATCTTGCGGACGGCGGAGTTGATGCTGTTATCGGTGTCCAGGAAGACGCTCTTTCCCCAGACCCGCTCCACAATCTCTTCGCGTTGAACCACCTGCCCTCGTCTTTCGACAAGGATGAAAAGCACCGCAGCAGGGATCCGCTCGAGTTTGAAGACACGTCCGCCCCGGCACAACTCGTCGCTGCTGGGGTCGAACTCGACTCCCTCGCCAAGAAGAATCTTGTGCTGTGCTTTCAGGGGTTCCAGCGCCACTACTACCCCTTTCCCGAGAGGGTCATTGATTGTACATCGGTTTTCGCATGATGGTGTGATCCTTTGGGTTTCCAATAGCTTAGGGGGACAGAAAAAAATAAGGACGGCGACAGGCGACCGCTATTGAGTGGTCGAAGCGATCTGTGGTGAATGGGATGCGTACGCCGGAGGACACCAATTTTCCAGCGTCCAAATAGAACAATCGGGCTTGATGGAATTCAGGAGGATGAAAATGAAAAGCAAAGTTCTAATGCTTCTTGCCGTGAAGCGTATGAAGAGAATCCTCGGGCTTCTATGCGGGTTGATACTGAGTCTGCTGGTTGGATCCTTGGCCGCAAGAGCTGATGTCGTTCTGGACTGGAATGCCATCGCGGTAAACACGGCGGTGGCCAACAAACAGAACCCCTTTGCCCAGGCGCGCTACGCGGCGATCGTGCAGCTCGCTGTTTTTGAAGCGGTCAACTCCATTACACACAAGTACCAACCGTATCTTGGGTCCATCACTGCGCCGCCGGACGCCTCACCCGATGCAGCAGCGATCGAAGCCGCTTATCAGGTGCTCAGCACCTACTTTCCTGCCAGCCAGCCGACGCTATATGCCGATTGGACGAACTCCATGCAGTCCATACCGGATGGCTCAGCCAAGACCGATGGGATCGCAACGGGGGACGCCGCAGCTGCGGCCATGATCGCTCTACGTGCTAACGACGGCTCGTCGCCTCCGCAATTCTACACACCCGCTCCACCTGTTCCGGGGGCATGGCAGGCAACCCCGAGTTGTTCCCCCGCGGGCGGGATCGCCTTTCAATGGCCGAACGTAACTCCCTTCGGTATTTCGAGTGCCAGTGACTTTCTTCTGGATCCACCACCGGCGCTCACCAGCAACGAATACGCGAAGGCCTACAACGAAGTCATGACGGTGGGCAGTTTGAACAGCACACAGCGGCCTCAAGATCGGACGAACGTCGCCCTCTACTATGCGGCTTCGTCGCCAACTCAGGTGTTTAATCAGGCCGCGGAGCAAGTCGCAACAGCTCAGGGCCGCTCGCTGTCGGACAACGCGCGTGCTCTCGCCCTGATCAATTTGGCGATGAGTGACAGCCTGGTGGCCTCATTCTTCAACAAGTACACCTACAACTTTTGGCGTCCGGAAACGGCAATACATGGGGGCAATACGGACGGCAACCCGAACACGGTGGGTGATCCCAACTGGGCCCCGTTCATCACGACGCCTTGCTTCCCGAGCTATCCCTCAAACCACGGCAGTGCGGGCAACGGCGCGGCGGAAGTCATGAGACGCATTTACGGCGATGACGGACTTTCGATCACCTTGACCAATCCTGCGGTGCCCACCATCGTCTTGCAATACACCTCGTTTAAGCAGATCACCGACGATATCTCTGACGCGCGCGTTTACGGTGGGATACATTTTCGAACCGATCAGGTCGCAGGCGAGCACTTGGGAAAAGCAGTAGGAAAAGCGGTATATAAGCACAACCTGCGTCCCGTAGAGGGTGACGACTAGCTCGTTAGGGCGAAAAGGCTCCCATTTGTGTCATTCGGTCGGTTAACTGCCGGCTCAAATGGCACAAGTGGGAGATCATGCGTTTCTCGAACGGTCTTCTGCTCCGATCCGAAAAGGCTTTCACATTTCTTAGCGGATGACGGTCCGGGAAACAGCAGCTTCTTAAGTTACCGCTTAATCGTGCGCTTCCCCGGGTGGATGAGCAGGAGCGACTCCAGATTAGAAAATGATGAGATTCCCAAAGTTATCAATCCTGAACTTCTTTCCCGGCGGGACGACCGTCGTCGCGCTGTATTCCGTCACGATAGCGGGACCCCGAAAGGTCTTTCGAGTGCCGAGTTCTTCGCGGGCATAAATCTGTGTCTTCACTCTCCCACCGCCGAAAACTACTCGGGTTTCGCTGGCCGATCTCCTGCTGAACTTCCCGGCCACTGCACCCGCGGCTGCATGCGATCGCGAAGATTTCAAGATCCCCCGCAGACGAAGCGTCACAATCTCGATCTCGCGCTTGGCGTGCGTGTAGCCGTAGCGCCGCTGATGCTCCCGCTCGAATTCTCGTAAGAGGTTCCTGGTCAGAGGAAGGTTGAGTTCGTATCCTTGCCCGCGATAGCGCAGATCAACCGTACGATGAAAATGAGACGTCCCATCCCAGCCTTCGCGGGCAAAGTCTTGTGCTGCCGCCTGCTCCAACGCAGAAAATTCTTGGCTCAATTTCGCCAGCGGGATCTCGCGCGCCACGCGCCACAGCACGGTGCGCGAGTAATCCTTCACGACGTCACTCCAAAGTATTCCGAGCGCTGATAGCGCGCCGGGAAACGCAGGAACGATGACATGCGGAATGCTCAATGCTTCCGCCAGGGCGCACGCATGCAATCCACCTGCGCCACCAAATGCCACCAGAGTAAAACGACGCGGATCGCGTCCCCGTTCGATCGACACCACGCGGATTGCCTTTTCCATCGTGGCATTCACAACGCGGACCACTCCCGCCGCAAACTTCTCGAGCGTCAGATTCGATCCCTGCTTGGTCAGCCACTCCTGCGTCACCTGCCGCGTGCGCTTGAGATCTAGCGTGAACTGGCCGCCTAAAAATTTAGTAGGCTGCAAGCGGCCGAGCAGAAGATTGGCATCCGTCACCGTCGGCTGCACGCCTCGGCCGTAACAAATAGGTCCAGGATCCGCGCCGGCGGACTCCGGGCCGACGCGCAGAACTCCGGCGGCATCGAATCGGGCCAGTGACCCGCCTCCCGCTCCCACCGTGTGGATGTCGAGCATGGGCACGCTGATCGGAAGCCCCGCGATCTGCGCATCGCTGGCAGTCTTGATCGCGCCCTCCACCAGGGACACATCGGTCGAGGTGCCTCCCATGTCGAAGGCGATGATGTTCTCGTACCCGCTGCCGCGCGCCGTCGCGGCCGCTCCTACCACTCCGCCCGCAGGCCCGGAGAGAACAGTCCGCACCGGTTCCCGTGCCGCAGTCGCCAGCGCGGTAATGCCGCCGGAAGATTGCATGACAAAGATTTTTGGAGCGCCACGTTTGTCGGGCAGACGAGCGCTCGGAAGTCGCGATCCGGAAGCCTGACCACTATCCTCTGACCCCCGACCCCTGAGCGCCCGCTCCATGTTCTCGAGATACCGCCGCATCACCGGCTGCAGATACGCATTGATTACCACCGTCGATGTGCGTTCATATTCACGGAACTCAGGCAGAATCTGGTGCGAGATCGATAACGGCACAGCGAGCGCTCCCAGGGATTCGGCGACGGCCTGCTCGTTCTTTGCATTGGCAAATGAAAACAAGAGCGAGATGGCCACCGATTCCGGCTTGACTGCTGCGACTCGCTCCGCAAGCTTCTTTAATTCGGCCGGGGTGGGCTCGGTAAGAACCTCGCCGGTAGCCGCGGTGCGCTCTCCAATCCCGAAGCGCAGATCCTTGCCGACGAGAGGCTCGATGCGATCAAAGAAGAAGTCGTAGAGCTTGGGCCGCGCCTGCCGTCCAATCTCGATGGCGTCCTCGAACCCGGCAGTCGTTACCAGTGCAGTGCGTGCCCCTTTGCGTTCGAGGAGCGTATTCGTGCCAACGGTAGTGCCGTGAAGAAGAATGAACTCCGCTTCCGTAGCGATGGTCCGGATCGCGTCGACGATTGCGCGTGACGGATCCGCAGGGGTCGAGAACACCTTGAGCATCCGCAAGCGCCGCGTCGAAGGATCGATCCACACGCAGTCGGTGAACGTTCCCCCGGTGTCGATTGCAATGCGCAGAGGTTCAGAGCGGCGCGCCATGGTTGCGGAAAACTAGACTAACATCCGCAAGCGGAAAGCGATGTAGTTGTTGTCTCGTTTCGAATGTCTTGCCTTGCTCTGCGATCTCTGCGGAAGTTCTCCGCGAACTCGGCGGTAAGAGCTTCACCGAAGGCGGGAAAGATTTCAGTGGCTCAGGGATCGCCCGTTCAAGCAACCTGCGCCGACGACTTCGCCTTCACAGGCGCAGTTGACGCGACAGGTCGCACGGTCGTGCGCTCTCCTCGCCGGATCAGCATAATCGCTCCCAGAATCGCAACCGAGGCAATCGCCACACGCGCTGTCAGCGGCTCGGATGCGAGCAGCCATCCCAGCAGCACCGCAACCACAGGATTCGCGTAGGTGTGCGTCGCCACCACTGCCGGCGGAACCCGCTGCAAGAGCCAGGTGTAGGCGGTGAACGCCACGATCGATCCGAACACAATCAGATATCCCAATCCAAAAATGGACTTCAGAGAGATGGCTGACCAGTGCAGCCCATGAAACTCACCCGTGATTCCAGCGGTTGCCAGCAGCATGACGGCGCCGCAGACGAGTGGCACCGCGGTGCGCGCCAGCGCATCGGTCGGCAGCTTCAACTTGGGAGAGATCACCACGCCGGCCGACCACGAGAGCGATCCCAACAACACAGCGAGCAGGCCAATCAGGCTCGCATTCTTTGCAGACACTTCTGCGCCTGTGAGAATCGCCACGCCCACCACGCCAAACGCCAAGCCCAGCGCGCTGATCCGGCTGATCCTCTGTTGCCCGCTCAACCACGCAAGCACAAGGATGAACATCGGTTCGGTCGCGATCAACAGTGCGGCCAAGCCTGACGCGACGTGCTGTTCCGCCCAATGCAGCGTGCCATGCCCCACAAAAAAGAAGAGCGCGCCGAGCACGATGCCCGCGATCCAGTGTTCGCGACGCGGACGATATCCGCGCGCGCACGCCCATGCCAGCAGGACTCCGCCAGCGATCGTGTGACGAATGCCTGCGGCGACCAGCGGAGGAATGGTCTCGACCGCATAGCGAATCGCCAGGTACGTCGATCCCCACACGAGGTAGATGGCCGCGAAGGCAAGCGCGAGTTTGATGGACTCGGCTCGTTGTAGTCGGATCGATGGTGTGTTTGACTTGGACACGATCACAGGCCTGCCTCCTATATTAATGAGCTTTGTGTCCTTGAGTTTGCGGCTGCGAACCACGGCCATGATTTGGGAGGGTTGATCGCGGGACATAAACTAACCTCCAAAAGCGTATTCATAAGTTAGGTTCAGATTAGCTCGTGAGATCTAACTTGTCAAGTGCATTTCAATGGTTAGATAATGGGACAGGATTGGGAGGGTGAGATCTATACAGACAATCTAAAAAGAAGAAGACCGCCGCGTTTTGAATTAATGGGCGGGGCAGTGTGTCTCGATTTCGTGAACACACTGGATGACCGCTTCTCGGCTGAGCCCAAGGAGTTGCTGAAGCATTACGGCGATCTGGCACGGTTTGCTGAAGACACAGGCATCCTCGGTGACCTGCAGGTGGATCGACTGATGACGCGCAGCATGCAGCGGCCTGAGGAAGCGAAGCGCGCGCTCGCATCAGCGCTTCAGTTGCGCGAAGCGATCAGTGAAATCTTTTACGCCCTCGCCAGGAAGAAACCTGTGCCTGCAGCATCGCTGGTAATTTTGAACCAGCATGTGCAGGAGGCGGCGCAACATCTGGGGCTGGTGGCGGGCAGGCAACATTTTGAATGGAAATTCGAATCGGACTCGTACGATCTTTTCACGCCGTTGCGGCCGATTGCGCGCGACGCGGCTGAACTGCTGGCGTCAGATCGGTTGGAGTATGTGCGCGCGTGCGCGTCGAAAACGTGCGAGTGGCTCTTTCTGGATGAGAGCAAGAACCATCGGCGACGCTGGTGTGACATGACCAAGTGCGGAAACCGGGCGAAGGTGAAGAGGTTTTACACGAGGAGGAAGAAAGCCGCGGTGTGATATCAGGAACTCACAAAAGTTGAACAGGCTCTTTACGCATGGGCTTTCATGTCCTGACAACTCTGGTGGACGAATCAGCCCTCCGATTACGCTAAGCCAGCCATTCAGTTGAGGGAGTACTCCCAAAGGCGCACCGGTACGCAGCCTGCACCCAGGGAATTCCCGTCCACAACATCAAAGCCTCTCGCTGTCGTACGGTCCCTCACGGCGGCTTCGCCGCCGTTCAGGATGACGATCACGGGTGGAGAGTCGTCCCGGTTCGGGAGATGCATTGGTTCATGCGACGGTCGGACCACCTGCCCACTTTACCGCCTGCGGAGAGATGGCATTCGCTTCTCGATAAAGGTTAACAGTCTTTTTACAGGTGAACTCTCTATACGTGCGCGACCGTACAGACAGAGTGGCCGTGCGAAAGTAATGTCGTGGCAATCCGTAAAACCCTCCGCGACGTGGGAGAGGTTCAAATGGAAATATCTTCTGCTCGTGCTGCCCAGTGCTGCTGGATTTGTGGAAAGCCGGTCTCGTTGGAAAATTGCAAAGTCGATGAACAGGGCTTTCCCGTGCACGGAGAGTGCTACGTAGTCAGGGTGGCATTAAACAGCATTCGGCCCGCAACCCAACGAGGTCGCCGCCGAAGTGCGTAAACCAATTGCGCGCCTGGCGTGAATAACCGAGTCGTGTCCACTCTCTGGAGATTTATGGAAGGCTCGCAAAATGACCTCCGAAGAACGCAAGAGATTGAACGCGCTGTGCAAGCGTGTTAAAGACGAGCAAGATCCGAGAGTCTTTAGCCTGCTGCTAAAAGAACTCGATGAACTGCTCGACGCAACGCAGGATCCTCCTCCGCCTCCGCCGCACCCAAAGACGAAAGGGAAAGCGGCGTGAGGGAATGATTTCGAGGGAAGTTGGATTATGGTTTTCCGCGAAGCGGCTCTCGCCACGGTGCGACGAGGCGAATAGTGCCAGGTGGATGTAAATGAAGAACGGATGCTCCACCCTTACGAACAATGCAAGGGTGGGCACCTCAGTTGCTTTTTCCTCAGAGAGCAAAAAATAGTGCCAGTCTGGGTCGCTCTAATGCTTGATTTCTTTGCATGTCGACGGCATTCCACCCTTACAAACTCAGTTTGGTACGTTGTAGTACAGACAAAAGTCGTGTACTGGACATATACTGTCGGAAATGCTCTGAAGTCTCCCCGATGTGGTGAGGTCCCAGATGGAACTGTCCTCCATTTGTGCTGCCCGATGCTGCTGGATTTGCGGCAAGCCGGTTTCATTAGGAAATTGCAAGGTGGATGAACACGGTCTTGCGGTACACGAAGAGTGTTACATAGCCAAGGTCGCATCGAACTCCAAGAGGTCGCAAGGTATCGAAGACTTGCGCCGATGAAGCGGATAATACAGTCTCGCGCACCACTAAACTTATTGCAGTATTCGCTTTCACGAGTTCTGGCCGGCAAAACTGGAATCTTTCTTCTTCAAGTCAAACCCACCCCTTCGACTTCGCTCAGGGCAAACTCTGTCGCAAAAAGACGCGACAAAGGTGGGGCACCCTCGAGTCCGACTATGTTCTCTGGGCTTCGCGTTTCAGGGCGCGCTGCAATGTCTGGTCCAGAGCGGCCTTCGTCTTTTCGTACTCTTGCTGACTGATGCGGCCTTGTTTGTGTTCGACTTCCAGGTCGAAGAGTTCGTCTTTCAGGCCTTCCAGCAATTTCGAAGAACTGCGCGGGGCAGGCGGTTCCGCGACGGGCGCGGGGCGCGGCTTAGCTGCGGGTTGACGCGTCTGGCGCGGGGGAGCGGGGACGTCGAAGTCTTCGGCATCTTCGATCTGCGAGAGTCCGGCGCCGGCGCGGGAGGCGCGAGCGGTGGCTTGCTGGCGCGAGGCGACGTAGACGCCACCAACGACGAGCGCTAGCGCGAACGCGCCGAGAATCCACCAGCGATATTTTTGCAGTGGGTCGGGAGCGTCGATCGGGGGACCGAGTCCACCGCCGGGGCGGCTGTCACTCTGGGAGCCACCACCGCCACCGCCTCCTCCGCCTCCTCCGCCCGGAGCTCCAGCATTTTCCTGACGGGCGCCCAGAGTGCCTTCGCCAGAAATCTGGAATGCGAGAGCTTGTCCCGCCTGAGCGCCGGAGGCGACCTGAACGTTCGCGTCAGGTTGCTGAGGATCGGGCATCTGTTGATAGTTTGTGCCGGAGCCGGCGGAGAACTGCATGCTCTTGGGAACGATGGCGACGAAGTGTTGGAGCGGATAAAGGCTCTTGGGATCGATGTTGGCTTTGCCGTCGTAGGGAAGCTGGTACTCGACCTCGAATTGCGTGTTTCCAGGGCGCAGGGGGAAGAGGAACGAGTAACGCGTCTTTTTGTCGTCTTCCGGAACAGGCATGGAGTTCAAGGGATTGCCATTTTGGGTCATGGCGGAGCCGCTGACGATCTTCGCACCCTCTGGTACGCTGAACTCGAGGTTGCGCTCGTTCATCTGAGTGCGTGGCGGCTTGGAAGTGTTCTGGACGGCGAAGATGCGCTGAACGTCGAGCTGTCCCTGGCCGGCCTGGAAGCGCATGATGTCGGCGACCACTTCGAGATTGTCGACCTGCTTGGCGACATCGTAGACCTCGACTTCGACGGAGGTCGTTCCGGGAGGCGCCATCCGGTGATAGGTGACGCCCTGATGGATCGCGCGCACGAGGTGCGGACCTTGAGCGTCAAGCTTGAAGGAGAAGTTGCCTTTGGAGTCGGCCTTGGTCCGTCCGGCTTCTTCCATGCCTTGGCCGAGAGTGAGGAGGACGACCTCGTCTCCGGCGGCAGGTTTGCCGGTGGTGGAGTTTTTGACGGTGCCGGTCAGGGTCTGGGCGGAGGCGAGGGTGGAGAGCAGGAGAGTGGCGAGGAAAGCGATAAGGAGGGTTGCCTCGCGCTTATTGCGTCGCAAAAAACGCGACGCCGCGCAGTCCTGCAGTTGTTGGTTTCCGTACAGAGCAGTCGAGCTTCGCTCGACCGGACAGCCGAGGGCGGCTGTCCCCACATAAGTCTTCATTGATCGGGTCTGGTTCATGATCTGGTTTTTCTCGGTGTCAGGCTAGCAATCGATTCTAGGCGCGCGATTTCGGCCAGTAGTGTCGCGGCCTCGTCTTGCAGGGAGGCCTTGAGCGACAGATAATCCGCGTCGGGGACCTTGCCGGCTTTGTATTCGAAGTTGAGGTCGCGCAGATTTTCGTATACGACGTCTTTGCGCTCGCGCAGGTACGAGGCGCGGGTCTTTTCCGGCCCGAGATAGAGGCTGCCGGGCAAATAGAAGATGTAGAAGAGCGCGGCGATCAGGAAGAGGCCGCAGCATGCCCATTCGAAGCTCATAGGTCAGTCTCCTTGCGCGCCTGCTCGCGAAATTGATCGAGTTCGGCGCCGCGCGCGGGGGTCAGTCCGTCGGCAAGAGCGGGCGCGGGTTTGTTTTTCCAGGAGCGGACGATGTAGACGACCAGGGCGATGCCCGCGAGCAGAACAACGAAGGGCATGATCCACGCAGTGCGATCGAAGCCAGTGGTGGTCGGGGCGGCGAGGACCGTGGGGCCGTATTTCTGCACGAAGGCTTGCTGCACCAGGCTGTCGCTGTCTCCGCGGGAGACGGCGGCCATGAGTTCGTTGCGCATGCCGTCAGAATCGGGGCAGCCCACGTGGTTGCATTCGAGCAGGATCTGGCCGCAACTGCAGATGCACATGAGCTGATGGCCGAGTTCGTTGAAGCGAGTGCTGGGATCGCTGGCGCCGGAGAAGGCGAAAACGGCGGCGGCGAGGACCGCGCAGTGTAAGGCGCGGCGGACGGTCGGATTTTGTTTGAACTTCATCACCATATATTCAGTTTCTGCTCGGGTCACGACTGAAGTCGTGCCTTTCCCGGTCGTGCTCCTCGTCAAATCCTGTTGTGCTTGCCACACACCGCGCTTCGCGCGGGGGCGGACGAAGGCGTCCGCCCCTACATTTAATCTCCGGCGGGGACTGGGGCGGCGTGCTCCAGTGTCCTCGGCACCGCGACGCGGACCGCGGCTGGGGCGTTGGGCACCAGCGCGAGGACTGTGCCGCCGATGATGATCCAGACGCCAAGCCAGATCCACATGACCAGTGGATTCAGGTGCGCTTTCAAAATCGGGTGGCCGTTGTCCTGATTCAAACCTTCGTAAACGACGTAGAGATCTTCTTTAAGCGACGAGCGGATGAAGGGCATGGTCGACGTCTGCTGACTGGCCTTGTAGAAGCGGCGCTCGGGCGTGAGCGTATCGATCTGCCGGCCATCTTTGAAGACGTCGAGAACGGCCCACTGCGCGTCGTAGTTGGGGAATTCTTCGTCGGTGTAAGAACGGCAGAGCAGAGTGTAGGGGCCAAGGGCCATCTTGTCGCCATAGGCCATTTCCTGCTCTTTGTCGATATTGAATGCGCCGCCTGCGACACCGATGATGACGACCACCACGCCGAAGTGGACGATGTAGCCTCCATAGCGGCGGGTGTTGCGATGCGTAAGCTGGACCATGGAGGCGAACATACCCTGTCCGGTCTTTTCAGAGATGACGCGGCCGCCACGGTAGAACTCGCTGGCGACGGTGAGGGTGCACATAACCCCGAGACTGATGGCCATCAGAGAATAGAAATAAGATACGTCTTGCCATGGACGAAGGCCGAAGGCGCCGCCCCAACTGGGAGGCGTAGCCATCAGGAAAATCGCGGTGATGACTCCGCCGACGGTGGGCCACATGAAATTGCGCTTCAGACTTTCAAACGATGTTTTGCCCCATGCCAGCAGTGGTCCAATGGCCGTGAGGACAATCAGGAGAAGCGCCACAGGAATCGCGACGCGGTTATAAAAAGGAGCGCTCACGGTGACCTTATTGCCCTGTATGAGTTCGGAAATCTTCGGGAACCATGTGCCCCACAAGACGGTGAAGCAGAGCGCGCAGAAGAGCAGGTTGTTGAACATGAAGCTCGACTCGCGGGAGACGACGGCTTCCAGTTTGTGCTCACTGCGCAAATGCTTATGGTTCAGCACAAAGAAGAAAACGAACACGGCGAATGTGAGGGCGAGAAACCAGCCAAACCATGGGCCGATGGAAGACTGCGCGAAGGCGTGCACCGAGCTGATGATTCCGCTGCGCGTGAGGAACGTGCCGAGGATGGCAAGCCAGAAGGACGCGAAGACGAGCCACATGTTCCAGACCTTCAGCATGCCGCGCTTCTCCTGCATCATGACGGAGTGCAGGAAGGCGGTGCCGACGAGCCATGGCATCAACGAGGCGTTCTCAACGGGGTCCCATCCCCAATAGCCTCCCCAGCCAAGCACGGCGTAGGCCCAGTGTGCTCCGAGAAAAATTCCGCAGGTGAGCAATCCCCAGGTGACCATGGTCCAGCGGCGTGTGATGTGGATCCATTTGTCGCCGGGATACTTCATGATCAGCGCGCCCAGCGCGAAGGCGAAGGGCACGGTGGTTCCCACGTATCCGAGATAAAGCATGGGCGGATGGATCACCATCTCGGGATACTGAAGAAGCGGGTTGAGACCGGTGCCGTCGGGGCGGAGCGGGCCTTCGAGCAGGCCGAAGGGATTGGCCGCGATGTTTACCAATGCAAAAAAGAAGACCTGCACTCCGGCGAGAATCACGGAGGCGTAAGCAAAGAGACGCGGATCGGTCTTGTAGCGAAGGCGGAGGATGAAGGCGTATCCGGAGAGCAGGAGCGACCAGAACACCAGGGAGCCTTCTTGGCCCGACCAAAGAGTAGCGAACTTGTATTTCGCGTCAAGATCGCGATTACTGTGATGGTAGATATAAGCGATGGAGAAATCATTGCGGAAGGCGGAGATGACGAGAACCACAGCGGCAAGAAGCACGGCCGGGAACACCACGACGCCGGCACGGCGAGCGGTCTCGCCGAGACGGTTCCAGTCAGGATCGTCCTTGAAAATGAGCGCGAGCAGCCCGACTCCGAACGAATAGACGCTCAGCGCAAAGGCGAGGAGCAAGGCAAAACTACCGATTTGTGCCATGTGGAAGAGCCCTAAGTTATTTTTTCAGAAAGTGGTGGTGGTGGCAACCGCGAGAGTAGCGAAATAGGGTCACAGTAGGACAATGGGGTAAAGGGCGAAAGGACTGGGAAAACTGCGCCGGAAGACCGGAGACTTTCGTAAACGTTTCCGCCGCTGGACGGCGGCCGGGGCTCGGCCGCCAGACGGATGAGTCGAGCGCCCTTAGGCGCTGTACTGGTGGTAACGCTGGCGGATTTCCTGTTCCGCCGCGAACCAATCGTCGGATTCGTGGCCCGGCTCAAATCCGCGGCGCTCGGCCAACAGATAGGCGAGGCGCCGGATCTCGTCTTCCAGGTTAATGGGCACAATGGTGGCGCGCGAGTCAGACCTGACGATCTCCGGCTTGGCCTCGGTCTTCTTGCGAACCGTCTTCTTGGCGCCGCCGTTGAGAGCGTCGCCATTCCCGTTTGCTTCTGCCGCGAGGACCTGGTTCGAGGCAATCTCGAGAGCAGGGTTCACACTGTTATCATCGCTGATTTTCTTGGGTACTCTAGGTTTTGCCATGTTTGCTTACTCCTTGAACTCCTGGTTAGGAATGATCGGTGATAAAGAGACGACATTGGTCGCCCCTCAAAGTTTCTGATTGTAGGTCTATGCCTCTACTATATCGCCAGTCCCCTTGTGAACGGAGACGATTTGCACGAATTTTTTTAATTTTTACAAGCGGGAATTCCGAAAGGACACAGTACGAGGAGAGGATTGAGTTGGGGGAGAGTTTTCAAACCGCAGAGGTCGCGGATGAAATTCACAGAGTTCGTAAAGTGAGCGTGTTGCGAGGCGCTGCGCGTGAGACGTATGCCAGGGTGGCTTGTTATAATCGTAATCTCTCGCCGCGTGGCGCTATCGTCTAGGGGTTAGGACGGAAGATTCTCAATCTTCAAACCCGGGTTCGATTCCCGGTAGCGCTACCACACCTTTTCCAACCTGCTGAATCGCAACGCTTTCCTGAAATCCCTCGCTCTGGTGAACTACAGTTGAACTACATTGCGCCGAATTCATCACACACTTTGAAAAGCTTTTCCAATTCTTCTCGCAGGGAGAAGGAACAGTGGCCGCGGTCCGTGTGCCGCTGTTCATTCTTTCGCTGAACAGTTTGGCAATTCTCTGGTTCGACCTGGATAAATTCACCTTCGCCTGCTATCCGGAGTAGGAGTAGTGGATGACAGCGCAAGTGGCGTAGGCACATCCACCCCATTGAACGACACTTTCGCGTTACCGGATGCCACGGTCATTTCACGGGCAGTTTTCTTGGAAGCATAGAGTCAGGCCTTCCTTTCTTGGGGATACGCTGTGTTTCCGTAGCGCTTCATCATTACCGTGGATGGTCGCGCAAACGGTAGAATCCTAGATTCGTGCCAAATCGCGAATGCGTGTTCATCGTCCAGAGCTGTGAATGCGCCACCTCAGTAACGAGTAGAAGCAGCGCCGTTTTTCGATAAGGAGATTACAGGTGAGAAGGCAAAGGCCGGAGATGTCGACGCAGATCTTCTGGCGTTACATCAATCATTTTCAGATCGCCGGTGGAATCATATTGGCCCTGATCGTGGCAGCAGGTGCGAGACTGGCGGTTGCGGAAAGCAAGCCGGACAAAAAACCTGACTTGGGGCCCAACGTCCTGATCTTCGATCCCACAATGCCGCAGGTGGCTATACAGCAGCAGATCGACAAGATCTACGCCGTCGAGCGAAGAAACGAATTCGGCCCTGAGCGCTATGCTTTGCTCTTCCTGCCGGGCGAATACCACGTCGACGTGCCGGTGGGTTTCTATACGGAAGTCCTGGGGCTGGGCTCATCGCCGGATGCGGTTCACATCAGCGGTGACGTGCATGCGGACGCCAGCCATGACAACAACAATGCGACCACCACATTCTGGAGGGATGCTGAAGGATTCTCCGTCACGCCGACGGGTGGAACGATGCAGTGGGCCGTTTCTCAAGCTGTGCCGTTCCGGCGTATGCATGTGCGGGGAAATCTGGTTCTCCACCAGCATCGGGGGTGGGCCAGCGGCGGATGGATGTCAGACACTCTTGTCGATGGCAACGTCGATTCCGGATCTCAACAGCAGTGGATTTCCCGCAACAGCGAATGGGGAAGTTGGTCCGGTTCGAACTGGAACATGGTTTTTGTTGGGGTTCCCCATCCCCCGAAGGGGAACTGGCCAACGCCGCCGTATACGAAAATCGCGGAGACGCCCGTCGTGCGGGAGAAACCTTTCCTGCAAGTGGACGCAAAGGAGAAATGGAGTGTCTGCGTTCCGGCGCTCCGTAGAAACAGCGCAGGCATCACTTGGCAGGGCGGGTCCACGCCGTGCCGATCGATTCCACTCGAGCAGTTCTATATCGCGCGGCCCGGCATCGACTCCGCGGCCAGCATCAATGAGCAATTAGCAGCAGGCAAGCACCTGCTGTTCACGCCCGGAATCTACGACCTGACTGAACCCATTCGAGTCATGCGACCTGACACGGTGGTGTTGGGTCTGGGATTCGCTACGCTCCGGCCGATTCATGGCACGGCGGCCATGACCACCGCAGATGCAGACGGAATTGAAATCGCTGGACTGCTTTTTGATGCAGGCCAGGAAAGTTCGCCCGTGTTATTGGACGTCGGACCGGGACCAGGCAAAGCGCGCCACGCGCAGAATCCAATTACTTTGCACGACGTGTTTTTTCGCGTCGGAGGAGCCGGGGTAGGCCGCGCGCAGACCAACCTGCGGATCAACTGCAACGACGTCATTGTCGACCATACTTGGATATGGCGTGCGGACCATGAGGAAGGTGTGGGCTGGACCAGCAATACCAGCGCGAATGGACTGGTTGTGAACGGAGATGATGTGACGCTGTACGGCTTGTTTGTCGAGCACCACCAGCAGTTCCAGGTACTTTGGAATGGAAACGGCGGCCGAACCTATTTCTATCAATCTGAAATTCCGTACGATCCCCCCGACCAGGCGAGCTACTCCAGTGCTCCGGGAACGAATGGATGGGCCTCTTACAAGGTCGCGGACTCTGTTACCCGCCACGAAGCGTGGGGTTTGGGCATCTACAGTGTCTTTATCGAGCCGCAGGTCGTGCTCAGCAGAGCGATAGAAGTTCCACGGAAACCCGGAGTCCGATTCCATCACATGATCACAGTTGCCTTGGGCAATCACGGTGAAATATCCAACGTGATTGACGATAAGGGTGGCCCGACCGCGATGCAGCCGCGCGTAACACCGAAAGTGGCGGAGTTCCCCTAATCGCCGGCCAATTCGCCGCGCCCGAATCGCTGGTTTACGTGCGGACTTGGCCCTCGTCTGAGACTTGATAGACACCGTCGTCTGGCGATGTCGCACCATTACTCGGTCATACCTCACTTCGGGCTTCGCGCGCGACAATCATAATCTCGTTCTTTGCGTAAATATACCTTGACACGTATATGCCCTATAGAGTATATAAAGAGCGTGGAATCCGTATTCGAAATCATTGCCGAACCGAACCGCCGCGCGATCTTGAGTCTTCTGGTCTCCTCGCAACAGTCGGTGGGAGAGATCGAGCGTCAGCTTCGTATGCCACAGCCGACTGTGTCGAAGCACCTGCGCGTGCTGCGCGACGCCGGTTTCGTGGAATCCACGGTGGACGCACAGCGCCGCCTCTACCGGCTGAAACCCGAACCGTTTCGGGAGATGGATGACTGGCTGGCTCAGTTCCGCCGTTTCTGGTCCGGCTACGTGGATGCTCTCGAACGCCATCTTGATCGAATGGACCAGGACCGCATGGATCACTCCATACCAGCGAAAAAGAAGGCAAAGGAGAAGACGACGCGGCCCAAACCGCGAACGTGATAAAGGAGAACGAAATGAAAATCAAAATTACCAGCGTGTACGTGGACGACCAGGAGAAGGCCTTGCGCTTCTATACGGAGGCACTGGGCTTTGCCAAGAAAACCGATTTCAGTCAGGGCTCGTATCTGTGGCTGACCGTGGCCTCGCCCGAGGAACCGGACGGCACTGAGTTGCAGTTGGCGCTGAACAACAACCCCGCAGCCAAAGCGTATCAGCAGGCGATCTTTCAACAAGGCCAGCCCGCGGCCATGTTTTTCACCGACGACGTCAAGGGCGACTACGAGCGGATCAAGGCCCGCGGCGCCGAGTTCACGATGCCGCCCACCGATGTGACCGGCTCGACCATTGCGATGCTGAAAGACACCTGCGGCAACCTCATCCAGCTTACTCAGCTGACACGTTATTCACGCTAAGGAGAAGAAGATGGACGCTCGCAAGCAGTACATGCCTGGTCCCGCCTGCGGGGCGCAGGTCTGCCGGTTCTGGTCCGCTCACGTGGATGCTCTCGAGCGCCACCTCTCGGCCAAGACCTGGGCACTGGCGTGGTTTACAGTGGTGCTGATCGCGTATCCGATTGCGCGGATTGTGATTCCCGCCGTGCTCAATGGCATGGTGCCCGATGTGGTTCGGAACGTCCTCAATGTGATCTGATTTCGACTGGGGCCTGCGGCAAGAATCGTACGCACGATGCCTCTGGCACGCGATTAAGACAAGGAGAAGAAGATGACCGAGCAAGCGCAATACATACCGGGTCCGGCCAGCGGAGCGCAGGTACGTAAGGACGGAGATAAGTGGACGTTGATTCTCGTTCGACAATTGCGCCACTCGCCGGAAAAAGTCTGGGAGGCGCTGACCGATCCGGCGCAATTGCGCGAGTGGGCTCCTTTTGTGGTCGACGGCAGCCTGGGCACGGTTGGAGCGGTGAATATGACCTGGGTGGGAACGCCGCAGCCAATGGAAACAAAGGTGACGCGAGCCGATGCTCCGAGGCTGCTCGAGTACGGCGACATCCGGTGGGAACTCGAAGCCGTGGGCAGCGGGACGCGCCTGACGCTGTGGCACAGCATTGATCGCCGCTACATCTCTTGGGGCGCTGCGGGCTGGCATATCTGCTTCGACGTCCTGGATCGGTTCCTCGCGGGTAACCCGATTGGAGCCATCACCGGCGTCAACGCCATGAAGTTCAACGGTTGGCAGCGGTTGGTTGCGGAGTACGCTAAGCAGTTTGGCGCTGAAACGCCCGGCTGGTCGCCTCCGGCGGCTCAAAAGTCGTGAGTCGAGGGGATCGCAAAAACAAAAGAGACTGAACAAAATTCGAGGAGTGACATCATGGCCACATCCGCTAATGCAGCCAACATCGTGAACCGAGGCATCACACGTTCAATTTTTCGCTGGATTCACCTCGTGTTCAGCATTCCAATACTCGGCTATATCTATAGTCCGTTTGACAAAATTCCAAACTACGCTCCCGCTACCAGGTATGTCTTCGTTCCTATAATGATCGTTTCAGGATTGTGGATGTGGAAAGGCCACGTCGTTCGACGACTGATTTCGAAAAGATCGGCGGCTGGCTCGGGTTCGTACGCGGACCTGTGATCTTCGATCGGCAGATGATGCCGCAGCACCACAGTTCCGGGGAGTCACCCGATGACCGCAGCAGACTTTCGCAGGATTGCACTGAGCCTCGAGGGGGTCGAAGAGTACTCCCACGCAGGATTGCCGGCTTTTCGTGTTGGAGGCAGGAAATTCGCTTCGCTGGCCTCGCAAGCAGAGGGGTACGGAAACCTCATGCTTACGCTTGAGCTGCAGGCGACCTTTGTGGAGGAGGCGCCTGAGATTTTCCTGCCGATTCCTGGTGGCTGGGGAAAGATGGGACACACACATATTCGCCTGGCGGCGGCGAGCGAGGATGTATTGACGGGCGCGCTCCGAACAGCATGGAAACTGCGAACTGATAAGAACGCAAAGACAAGCCGAAAAAAGAAGCATGTGGCGGAGCGCAGCGGAGTAACAGATAAGAAACGTGGAAAGCGACGACTATGAAAGCAACAACGGCGCGGAACATCAATAGCAATAAAAAGGACTTGTCACCAAAACAACGTGAACAACTACTCAGAGCATTGCAATCCCGTTTTGAGAAAAACATGAACCGCCATCAAGGTTTGGAATGGGCGAAGCTACAAGCAAAGCTCGAAACTAATACTGAAAGACTGTGGTCACTCAATGAAATGGAAAGAACCGGCGGTGAACCGGATGTTGTTGGTCATGACAAGAAGACGGGCGAATACATTTTTTATGATTGTGCAGCGGAGAGTCCAAAAGGTCGCAGAAGTCTCTGCTACGACCGTGAGGCGCTGGATTCAAGAAAAGAAAATAAACCAAAAGATAACGCTATGGACATGGCAGCGGCCATGGGCGTTGAGCTCTTAACGGAAGAGGAATATCGAGAGTTGCAGAAACGCGGGAATTTCGATACAAAGACGTCGAGCTGGGTGAAAACGCCTTCTGCTATCAGAAAACTCAGCGGCGCCCTCTTCTGTGATCGCCGCTTCGACACTGTTTTCGTGTATCACAACGGTGCGGAATCTTACTATGCCGCGAGGGGATTCCGTGGGTCGCTCAGGGTTTAGGTTCGCTTTGGATTACTTCCGGGGAGTGTCCCCCCTCTACCCCGGTTCTTTGAAATCATCGGGTTAGGAGAAAATTAGATTTTAATCCTAGGGCTGCAACAAGATCCGCGTAAAATCTTGCAATCAAACGAGTTGCGCACATTGAAATGATCGCCTAGCCGCGCCTCGGCGTCGGGGGAGGGGCAGGCGTTTTTCCCGCATTCGGTTTTCAAAGATCGTTGATCGCTCGGCGCAACCTGGGCTCCCCGGTACTTTACTTTCGCCCAAAATAAGGCCCCCATCGGACTCTGGGTCCGTGGAGGCTGGCCACACTTGCGGCTAAATTACTCTCGCAAGAAACATTCGGTGTGTCGGTGCGGGAGGTCACGGAACCGTGTGATTTGAATACTGAGATCATCGCTTTGCTATGATCGGTTCCGCTCTGGACGACAGAATTGAGTCGATCTGAATATCCCCACTCAAGCCAAAATCGGGCTTGAGTGGGCCACCCCGTCGAGGAGTGGGCCACCCGTCCGCTGGAGAATATCGAATGAAACAAAACCTCTTGTTAACGATCACGTCTCTGCTCACGATCCTGTTGCTGACGTTGCACCTGACGAGCGATACCATCCACGCCAGGGTCGGGACGCCCGAGGCCGGGGGCTCAACCCTCGTTGCGGTGCCCGTCCTGGTGCTCTTGCTGTACGGAACGCTGGTGCTCGGCGAGCGGCGGTCGGGATTAATCATCATGCTCATCGGTTCGATCATCGGGCTGGGCATACCTATCATCCACGTGATGGGAGCGGGAGGCATGTTTCACGGCCAGATCGCCAAGTCGAGCCCAGCCTTCTTGTTCGTCTGGACGCTGCATGCGCTCGGAGTGGCTGGGATGTTCTCCCTCATACTCTCGGTCCGCGCACTCTGGAGTCTGCGACGGGGCCAACCCCCTCAACAGGGATGAAAGTCCAAATCACAAGGCGCGGGAGTGCGGAGACGCGAACTACCCACTCAAGCCAAAATCGGGCTTGAGTGGGCCACCCGAGGGATTCCAGAAGAGTTTCGAGTCTCCGCGAAGAGGAACTATGTCACGCAGCGAAGGAAACGCCAAAAAACGAAGTGTAACCTTGCACGTGGTTTCCAGTCTCGATGGTTTCATCGCGAAGAAGGACAACAGTGTTTCCTGGATGGATAGCCCTGGTAGGGTCTACGAAGCCGGGGTTTCCATTTCAGAGGAGGAAGTTGCGACCTTCGTCAAAGCGATCGACTGTTATGTACTGGGTTCCCGCACGTATGAACACGCGCTGGAACTGGGCTGGCCCTATGGCGATACTCCGGTCGTGGTAGTGAGCGGCAGGGAATGGCCGCCGGCGAGTTCGATGAAGACCGTCGAGTTCTATGCGGGCGATCTCAAGACGTTAGTTGACGTGAAACTCGCGCCTCGATATCGAAACATATGGCTCGTAGGCGGGGCCATGTTGTGCCAGCGCTTTCTCGAACTCGGACTGGTGGACGAAATCCGGTTGACGATTGCGCCTGTCCTGTTGGGTGAAGGACTCCGGCTGTTCGATGGTTCCCCGACGGAGGAGAGGTGGAATTTGAAGAATGTGGTCGCTTACAAGAACGGCTTTGTCGAGCTATCGTACTTCGCCGCTAGAACGTGAAAGAGCCTGTGCGCAGGAAAATTGTATAACGTCTCGTCAGTCCCCACATTTGCAACCCGCCTAGTCTCCATAGAACTTTAAATACAGATGAGGTTCTGTCTGCAGTCGAAAAGCGAGTTCTCGAATCGCAGAAACCAAGTCTTCGTCTTCTTTTGAATTCCCGTTTCCTCGCAGCGTTTCCCACTTGAGGAAGGTGGCGGCCTGCAGTCGGTTGAACACCGTATCTCCGTACCAATCGATGGATCGAATCATTTGGAAATGATCGTCGTCGTGCTTGGGTAGAAGATGGTACAGGCGGTTTTTCAAATCCTCTACGGTGGCAAGAGCCCTGCCGTCTTCGCTCTCCAATACGATCGTCAAATCCCACCATGGCACCCCCTGAAATATGGCGACAGACGGGACGTCCACCATTGTTCTTGTAAACTTGGCTCCCTGAAAACGGGAATCTCCTGTCTGTCCCTGATTGCCTGTCCCACATTTCCCCCAGCCGTTGAACTTCCCCACTCAAGCCAAAATCGGGCTTGAGTGGGCCACCCGCCAAAACAGTTGAAGAACTGCCGAATGAACTCTATGTAATTAACTTGTTAATTGAAAGGAACTCCGATTTCTGCTTGAATGACCCGACAACGGGGGAGGCTCCATCGTGAAAATATACAATCTCACGGGCTATTTGATTATCGTTTTGTACATGCTGGCTTCCATGTACTTCGCCCCAGCACATTTGGGACCTTGGACCGGACTATTGATCGGCGGAGTCTATTTTATCTTTTGCTGGTTTTCTGGCGGGTTGTATCTGGCCGATGTTCTTCATTTGGGCATTGCTCATCGTTCGCTCGACTACAAGGAATGGTTCATAAGAGCCGTTACTGTTGTGAATAACGTCTTCGGGCTTTATGTAGACCCGATCGCCTGGGTAAATCGCCATCGATTGCATCACAAAAATGCAGACCATCCCGGGGATCCCAATAAACTTGCAGGTGACGGTTTTTGGCGCACCTTCTACTTGTGCGTCATGCCGTATCGATGTATTGACAATATGGCCGGCGACGAGATTTTAAGGTCTCGGACTTTTCGGGTGGTGGCGCATCCGGTTTTTGCAATCCTTGCACAAGCCTTCAGTTTCTTTCTTTTCTGGAAGTTGGTTGGAGACCTGAAGTTTGTGTTGGCGATGTGGATTGGAATTCGAATTTTTGCACAGTGGGTCAATATGGTTCAAAACTATTGGACCCACACCCGCACATTTGGATATCGGCGGTATCACGATGACGACGACAACGCCATGAACATTGGCGAGTGGCTACCGGTAACGGCAACCTTTAGCGCTTGTTTTCAGAATAATCATCACCACTATCCGCGTCTTTTGCGACTAAGCCACGACGAATCTGAATATGATTTTGGATTTATGACCGTCAGAGTGATGAAATATTTGGGCTTGGTGAAGGCAACGAGAACGGGTGAAGAAGTGCCCAAGGACGTTCCATTCGGCGTGCTGGATTTTTGACGGGCTGCGGAAAAACCTCTGGCGACCCGTATCTTGACCCCAGCGGCTAAAGCCGCCATTAAAAACGAAGCGGTTATCGCAGTGCTGAAGCGAGCGACGTGGTGCCGGCCACGAGCAGATTCCTCCCGTCGGTCGTAATGACAAGGTTTGGCGGACAATCCAGAAGGGGCTGCGCCACCCAAAGTCGATTGCTGCGCCGCCTAAAATCGATTGACAGATCGACTGTTTCCGCAGCCTTCTAAGACGTTCGTTTTCTCTTGGTGAAAGGTTCAATCGTTTGCCCGACGAAGCCATGGGCAATTTCTTCGCCGTCCAGGCCGTAGCGTTCCGGCCACTCATCAGGATAGTAGTAAGTTCCAAAAAGCTTATCAATCCACGGAAAATGAATAGCGAAGTTCTTATCGATGCCCTCTTTTTGGGAAGTATGGTGCCAATGATGATATCTGGGCATAACCAGATACTTTTCGAGCCATTTGGCATTGGGACCGAAATTGCAGTGAGTCCAGGTAGCGTGAAGCGTAACAAAGATCAGATAGGCAAAGATGATCGATTGCGAAAATCCAAGCATGAGAGGAACGAGGATAAATCCGCGTACCAGCGTGTCATCGACAAAGTGGGAGCGGGAGCCCGCGATCCAGTCCAGCGCCTTCGAAGAATGGTGAACGGCATGAAAACGCCACAGAAACGGCACTCTATGCAAAGCCAGATGGATGAAGTATTCGGCGACGTCAGCAACCACAACCGCCAGCAAAAACTGGAAAAGCCAGGGTATGCGAGCGATCGAATGTTGAAGAACCGGAACGCCTAAATACTTCACGGCTTGGGTTGCGGGCAGTAAGACCAGAAAAGACAAAACCTGTATCGGGAAATGAGTGGACATGAAATAGACCACATCCAAAGTCCATTCATTCCTGAATGTTCCTTGTTCGGGGTACTGGGGCCATAGTCTTTCGAGAGGCACGTAGATGATCGCCATCAAGAGCATATCAAGCAAAAACCAGTCCAGGCCGATGGCAGGTCCATTCCCCAGGTTCGGGTTGATCCGTACGCTCGAACCTCCCAACGCCGTCGCAGCGATAGCAAACAACGTTCCGGTCAATGCCAACGTCTTTTTCTTGCGCCGAATCGAAGCAATGATTCCGAGCCAGATCGCGCCCACGATGAGGCATTGGATCAAAACGCGCATGATGTGCATCGGATAATGGGAACGCAGCTCAGGAGAGGTTAGTAGCTGCGGAAAATGCAGGCACAGGACTGCTCCGAATGCAAGAAATCCAAAAAAGGCCGACAATATCCCGCTCCACCAGCCGGTTCCAAAGCCGGTAGACTCGGCATCGCCAAAGAATTCGTTAATTTTTTGCTCGATCACGATGCCTCCTAGACTAGTCTAGGCTAGCAGGCTGCGAAAAAACCTCTCGCGACCCGCACCTTGACCCCAGCAGCTCTTGACCCCAGCAGCTAAAGCCGCCATTCAAAACAAAGCGGCCATCGCAGCGCTGTGAAGCGCTGCGCCACCCAAAATCGATTGACAGATCGACTTTTTCGCAGCCTGCTAGTTTACTTTCCTCGACTCACACAGGCTATTAGAAAGATACCGATATGATGTGTTCGCTGAAAAGAACTCAAGCGGGTTACTGACGTTCAGCGGGCTTGGCTGACCTTTAGTTTGGGGTCGTCATGCGTTCAACGTTCCAATCGTCCCTATTGGGCCCGCATGCGGACTGCCCCCGTCCGAACTGCTATCGAGCCGGAGAGGGTTCTACTTGTGGAGGTTGCAGGTGACCGCTGAGCGAAGCTAAATTAGTGCGAGAGTTGGAACTGCAGATGAAAGGACGGCATCTCGATGGAACCGGCCTCTCGATTCATCGATGAGAAGGTTAAGGAACTTGGGGACTGGCGTGGGAAGACGCTCGCGAAAGTGCGCACAATCATACACGAGGCAGATCCTGAGATCGTCGAAGAGTGGAAGTGGGCCAAGCCGAAATCGCCGGGGACTCCTGTCTTTTCCCACGGCGGCATCGTCTGCACGGGAGAGACTTACAAGAACGTTGTCAAGATGACATTCGCCAAGGGCGCTGCATTGAAGGACCCTTCCGGTCTATTCAACTCAAGCCTCGAGGGGAATGTGAGGCGCGCCATCGACATCCATGAAGGCGACAAGATCAATGAGGCGGCGTTGAAAGATCTCATCCGCGCTGCAGTGGCGCTCAATCTCAAGGGCACGAGTAAGCCGAAGGGCAAGCAGCGGAGAAAATCCCCACGCCATTCGACAAGCTCAGGGCAAGCTCTAGATTTCGCAAAGAACGCGAAATTTAGAATGGGGCACCCGGCACCCGGCCATCTTGCCTCTGGCCGCGGTTACCTGGGTTCGAACTTGGGTGCGCGGATGTTGCTATAATTCCTAGGTGGGGCAGCAGTCCATGTTGCTATTGGAAAATCACCTGGGGAAGCGTGTGCTTCGGCGGTGGGAGATTGCCGTCGTCGTGCTTGCGATCTGCGGGCTGACGTTAAGTCTGGCGACGCGGACCTTCCGGACGAGTCTCTCCACGGGGGCGATCGTTAAATCGATCTCGGGACAGCCGGTCCGGCAGCACATGGATAGTGACGCGGCGAAATGGGTTCCGCCTGTTTCGACGTTGACGGTGCTGGAAGTGCCGGTTTTTTATCCGCGGTTCGCACCTGCTGGGCCGCCGCTGCCACGTCTCTACTACGAAGAAAGCCTCTCTAATCGTCCTCCGCCCTTTCATTCCTGAATTCATCCTTATTAGGGTTCTAAATTAGGTTTGATTTTTTCGGTTGGTGTACGTCCAGCGTGTACCGATCAAGGATCGCACGTTCTCAAGTCATAAGCCTGACTGGAACTCCGAATCGCACCTTTACTTTTGAAAACTGGAGCCGGCGCGACCAGCCGGACAGGGGAACGAATGAATTCAAAGCAGAGAATTGCGGCGATTACCGCGGTTGTGGTCGTAGGACTCATCGCAGCGCGCCTATTAACGAGGCCGACCACGAAGGCGGACGCGTCCGATGAAACGCTTCCGTCGGCCGCGGTGGCGCTGGTGAAGCGCGCGCCGATCGAGAATGCGGTCACGCTATCAGGCGCGTTTCACGCGTATCAGCAGGTGGATGTGCACGCCAAGGTGGCTGGCTACATTCGCAAGATTTATGTGGATGTGGGCGATCACGTGAAAACCGGGCAAACGCTCGCGGTTCTGGAAGTGCCGGAACTGAGTGCCGAGGTCACGGGGGCGCAGGCCGGCTTACGACGCGCGAAGGATTCGGTAACGCGGGCGCAGAGCAATATACACAGCGCGGAATCTATTTATGCGGCGTATCACGCGGCCTACACGCGTTTAAAGCAGGCTTCGGAGACTCGGCCTGGACTGATCGCGGAGCAGGAACTGGATGACTCGATGGCGAAGGACAAAGATTCCGAGGCGAAGGTTGAGAGCGACAAGGCTGCCTTGGCGGAGGCGCAAAGCCAGCTTTCTGTGGCGGAAGCGGACCTGCAGCGAATGAATGCGTTGGAAGATTACACGCACGTCACGGCGCCGTTTGCGGGCGTGGTGACCAAAAGATACGCCGACACGGGGACGATGATTCAAGCCGGGACTTCTTCCGATACGCAATCGATGCCGGTGGTGCAACTGGCGGAGTACACCAAGCTGCGGCTGGTGGTGCCGGTGCCGGAGTCGGCGGTGCCGGGATTGCAGTTGGGCAGCGTGGTGCAGGTGCATGTGACCGCGATGAATCAGGATTTCGAAGGGAAGGTCGCGCGCTTTGCGGATGCGCTGAACGATGAGACGCGCACGATGCATACCGAGATCGACGTGAAAAATGCCGACGGGACGTTGAAGGAAGGGATGTACGCGGAGGCGAAGCTGATTTTGAAGCAGCACAAAGACGTGCTCACGGTGCCGATTCAGGCGCTGGACAGGAATAGTTCGGGAGCTACCGTGTTGATTGTCGATGCACAGGGGCGTGTGGCGAAGCGGCAAGTCAGGTTGGGAGTGGAGTCGAGCGATCGGGTGGAAATTGTAGCTGGGCTGGCGGATAACGACCGGGTGATCGTGGGGAACCGCGGTGAGTTCCGCGAAGGAGAAAAGGTGCAGCCCAAGGTGGTGAATGAGATGGCGCAGGGATCGGAGGGCGGAATCTAATGTCAGGATTCGCTATACGGTATCCCTTCTTCATTATTGTTCTTTGTCTGATGGTGGCGATTGTGGGCACGGTGACCCTGGTGCGAATGCCGGTGGACCTGTTCCCGCCGATCAATATTCCGGTCGTTGTCGTCGCGACCTTCTATTCGGGAATGCCGCCGCAACAGATCGAGACCAGCATCACGAATCCATTCGAAAGATTCTTTACGCTGGGGAGCGGGATCGATCACATCGAGTCGAGATCGCTGCCGGGCGTGAGTTTGATCAAGATCTACTTCCAGCCGGGAACGAACGCAGATTCGGATCTTAGCGTGATTTCGAATCTCGCGATGGCGGATCTGCGGAGGCTGCCTCCGGGAACTCTGCCTCCCGTGGTGCTCAAGTTCGATGCGTCGAGCTTGCCGGTGTGCCTGATCACGTTGAAAGGGCAAGGACTCGATGAGACGCAATTGCGCGATCTGGGACAGTACACGGTCCGCAACCAGATTGCGAGCGTGCAGGGAGCGTCGGTGCCGCAGCCGTTTGGGGGACGGTACCGGCAGATCATGGTGTATGTCGATCCGCTGAAGCTCGATGCGCACGAATTGTCGGTGATGGATGTGGTGCGCACGGTGAACGAGAGCAACCTCATTCTGCCCGCGGGCGACGTGAAGATCGGTCCGATCGATTACAACCTGTACACCAATAGCCAGGTTCCGAACGCAGACGACATCAACGACATGCCGATTAAGACGGTGGGGCAGGCATCTGTGCTGGTCGGCGATATCGGGCATGCGAAGGATGCGCAGCAGATTCAGACGAACGTTGTGCGCGTGGATGGGCAGCGGTCGGTGTATCTGCCGATTCTGAAGCAGGGTGGAGACAGCAACACCATTGCCGTGGTCAACGGAATCCGGGATGCGTTGGCGAAGTTGGTCGATGTGCCCAAACAGCTGGTGGCGAAGGTGGTGTTCGATCAGTCGGCGTTCGTAAAGATGGCAATCGAGAACCTGCTGCATGAGGGCGCGATTGGATTGGTGCTGACTGGGCTGATGGTGCTTCTGTTTCTGGGAAGCATGCGGGCAACGGCAGCCGTGTTTCTGTCGATTCCCTTGTCGGCGTTGGCGGCTTTTATGGCGATCAGCGCCGGTGGCGGGACGGTCAACACCATGGTGTTAGGCGGGCTGGCACTCGCCTTTTCGCGATTGATCGACAACTCGGTCGTGGTTTTGGAGAACATCTTTCGACATCTGGAAGAGGGCGAGGCGCCCGAGGTTGCGGCTGAGAAGGGCGGACAGGAAGTTGCGTTGGCGGTGCTGGCGGCGACGTTGACGACCGCCATAGTGTTCTTCCCGGTGATCTTTTTATACGGTGTGAGCCGGTTCCTGTTTGTGGCGCTGGCCGTCGCCGTGGTCCTTTCACTGCTGGCATCGTATCTGGTGGCGATGACGGTGGTGCCGCTGTTTTGCGCCAAGCTGATCAAGAAGCATCAAGCGGACGAGGAATGCGGAGAAGGCGCGATCGGCGCGCGGTTCGGAGCCATCGCAACCAAGTTCAACCATTACTTCGAGAAGGTAGTAGGGAAGTACGACCGCACACTCAGTACGGCGCTGCTCAAGCCGGTCGCGACTACGGTTGGGCTGGCGGGCGTTTCCATCATGTGCCTGGCGATGTATCCGCTGATGGGCGTGGCATTTTTCCCGCGTACCGATCCTGGACAGTTTGTCATCAACTACAAAGCTCCCTCAGGGACCCGGATTGAACTCTCGGAGCAATATGCCCGCAAGATCGAAGACGTGGTTCGGCAGGTGGTGCCGGACGACGAACTGGGAATGACGGTTTCGAATATCGGCATCACGAGCGACTTCTCGGCGATTTATACGCCGAACTCCGCGCCGCACACGGGATTCGTGCAGGTAAGCCTGAAAGAGGGGCACAAGGTCGGCAGCTACGAATATATGCGGCAGGTGCGGAGAAAACTTCGGGAGGAGGTGCCTGAGGTCAGCGCGTACTTCCAATCGGGTGGGCTGGTGGATTCGGTGTTGAACATGGGCATGCCGGCGCCCATCGATATCCAGATCAGCGGGAGCAGTTTGCGGCAAGGCTACGCGACAGCGGCGCAGATTGCGTCACAGGTGCGAGCGTTGTCGGGGGTAAGCGATGTACTTATTCCGCAGGACATCGATTATCCGGCACTGCAACTGAATATCGACCGAGAGAAGGCGAGCTTGGTCGGCCTGTCGCAAAAGGAAGTAGTCGACAACGTGATCACGGCGCTGACATCGAACGGCATGATCGCGCCGAATTACTGGATCGATCCGAAGAGCGGGAATCCGTACATGCTGACGGTGCAGTATCCGGAAGACGCGGTGAAGACCCTCGAGGATCTGAAGCAAATTCCGCTACGGGCTGCGAAGGCCAAAGAGCCGACTACGCTCGATACGGTAGTTAGTATGAGGACCATTCCAACGCCCACCGAAGTTGATCATTACCAGCTGTTTCGCGTGATCGATGTGTATGTCTCTCCGAAAACAGAGGATCTGGGAAAAGTCACCGGACAGATCGACAAGACTCTGGCGAACACGAAGCTGCCGGAGGGTGTGCGTGTGGATCTGCGAGGATCGGTACAGAACATGCGGTCGTCGTTCAAAAGTTTCGGGATCGGGCTGCTGCTGGCGATTGTGCTGGTGTATCTGATCCTGGTCGCGCAGTTTGCGTCGTTCCTCGATCCCCTCATCATCCTGTTGGCGGTGCCGCCGGGACTTGCGGGCGTGCTGCTATTCCTGCTGATCACTGGAACCACATTGAACGTGATGTCGCTGATGGGTGTAGTGATGATGGTGGGAATCGTGGTGTCGAACAGCATTCTGATCGTGGAATTCACGCGGCAGATGCGGCATCAGGGGAAGCCGTTGAGAGAAGCGGCGGCGGTGGCGTCGCGGCAACGGCTGCGTCCGGTGCTGATGACATCGCTGGCTACGCTGCTGGGATTGATCCCGATGGCGTTGAAGCTGGGCACGGGCAGCGAGGCTTACGCTCCACTAGCGCGCGCGATCATCGGAGGTTTACTGGTGTCGGTCGTTGTGACGATCTATCTGGTTCCGGCGGCGTATTTGTGGTTCCACCGAAAGGAAGAGTCAACGGCACAGGAGGTGCAGGCGTGAGGTCGGGAATTTCTATCGGTCTATTTTGCGTGATTATCTGGAGTTCTCCGTTGCGAGCACAATCGACTCCGGCTGCTCAGAATCCAACCCCTGCGCCGCCCGCCGCACCGTCTCCGAGTCAGGAGACTACCGTGGGCAAGACGGATCAGCCGACGCCTCCGATCGTAGTTCGTCTTGCGGTCAAGGATGCGGAGGCGACCGCGCTGAAGAACAATCCAGCGATTTCTGTGGCTCGCTTGGACGCGCTCGCGTCGCAACAGGTGGTGCGCGAAGTGCGGTCGAACTTCTGGCCACAAGCCTACGCGAATGTAACGGCGGTCGATGCGCGGAACAATAGCCGCATCACTGCGGGAGCGCTGAACAATCCCATCATTTACACGAGGGCTGCCGGAGGGGCCACCGTCAGCCAACTCATTACAGATTTCGGCCACACCAGCAATTTGCTGGCGAGCGCGCGACTGCAGGCCAGGGCGGACGCGCAGAGTGCAGTTGCGACCAAGGAGGACGTGCTCGCGGCGGTGGACCAGGCGTTCTACAACGCGCAGCAGACCCATGCCGTGCTGCGAGTGGCGGAGCAGACTGTAGCGTCGCGACAATTGCTCGCAGATCAGGTGTCGGCACTGACGAAGAGCAAGTTGAAATCTGAGCTTGATTTGAGTTTTGCGAACGTCAATCTGGCGCAGGCCAAATTGCTGTACCTGGACGCGCTGAACAACGACAAGGCGGCGATCGCAAGCCTGTCGGCGATTCTGGGGTATCCGACGGTGGAGAGCTTTGAGCTGGTGAGCGATACCGAGGCATTGGCGCCGCCGCCGGCCGATGTCGATCCACTGATCGCTGATGCCTTCGCAAAGCGGCCGGAAATTCTGGCCCTTGAGTTCGAATCGGAGTCCGCGGAAAAGATACATTTGGCGGACCGCGATCAGATGTACCCGACAATCAGCGCGCTGGCGGCGTACGGCGATAGCCCGGTGCGGGATGATCGTGTGTACGGGCCGTATGGCGCGGTGGGAGTCAACTTGCAGATTCCGGTATTCACCGGATTTCGGTACTCGGCTCAATCGCGGGAAGCGGAGCTACGGGCGCAGGCCATGCGCCAGCGACTGGCGGATCTGCGGAATCGCATTTCACGGGACGTCCGTACGGCGTGGCTAACGGCGAGTACGGCGTTTGATCGCGTTAATGTCAGCCAGCAACTTCTGGGTCAGGCCAACCTGGCGCTTGATCTGGCACAGACACGCTACAAGCTGGGGCTCAGTTCGATTGTGGAGTTGAGCCAGGCGCAGTTGCAGCAGACGCAGGCCGAGATCGGGAGCGCGCAGGCGGAGTATGAGTATCGGCTGGCGCTGGCGCTGCTGCGTTATCAGACGGCGGGGTTGTAACGGAGAATTTCTTTCGCCGCTTCGCGGCTTGGGCTTTTTTTGCACTTCACCCACGGCTTGCGCCGTGGGCTGTATTCTAACGCCGCTTCGCGGCTTGGTTCGGGAAACCTGCTTTACTACGTTCGAGCGCTTTAGGACGAAGTCAAAATCCCCACCCTGTCTCCGCAAAAAACGCGGAGACAAGGATGGGGCACCCTTTTCATCAGGGTCGCTTTTCACAGGTTGAGAAAAGGACGCTTCCCTTTTCGCTCAGGCATAATCTAAATCTAAGCAATGAACCTTACCGCGAGGATACCTATGCGTCTTAGCGTCACCCAGTGGTGCCTGGCAGTGATTGTTTCCGTTCTTCCGTTTGTGATTTTGGAGGCCGCCGACAATCCATTTCATGGCGCGCCGGCTTCGGCGAAAACTACGAAGAATCCACTTGCAGGTCAGCAGGCCGCGATTGATGCGGGCAAGACCGTGTACGCACGAAATTGTCTCTCGTGCCACGGGAAGACGTTGAAAGGGACTGGGAATGTGCCCTCGCTTATCGACGGGAAGCTGAAAGGCGTGACGGAGGGCGAGATTTTCTGGTTCGTCACCAAGGGCGATAAGGACAACGGAATGCCATCGTGGGCATTCATGCCGGAAGAGAAGCGCTGGCAGGTAGTGAGTTATTTGGAGGCGGTGCTGTCGGGCAAAGCAACGGCCGCGGGATCGAGTGCGGCTCCGGCAGCGGCATCCAGCAAAAGTGAATTGAAGGATGCGTCGCCGAACGCGCCGTTCACCGATTACCGATATGAGAAGCCCGGGACCGTCCGGAAGATCAGCGTGAGCGATTTGCCCAAGCCGTTCGCAACGCAGTCGGCGCAGAACGGCGCGGATGTTGTGTCGCGGCCGGAGAATGCGTGGCCGGTTGCGCCAGCGGGATTCAAAGTCGAACTGTTTGCTGCCGGCCTGGAGAATCCGAGACTTTTGCGCACCGCTCCGAATGGCGATGTTTTTCTGGCAGAGAGCGAGGCTGGGCGCATTCGCGTGTTCCGCGGCGTGACCTCGGATGGGAAGGCAGAGCAGTCAGCGATTTTTGCGAGCGGATTGAAACGGCCTTACGGCATCGCGTTCTATCCTGCGGGGCCCGATCCGCAATGGGTCTATATCGGTAATACCAACGAGGTGGTCCGCTTCGCTTATCACAATGGAGATTTGAAGGCGAGCGGAGGGCCGGAACACGTCGCCGATCTGCCTAGCGGCGAAGGGCACTGGACGCGCGCGCTGGATTTTTCCAAGGACGGCAAGAAGCTTTTCGTGGCGGTCGGTTCGGCGTCGAACGTGGATGATCCGGACACGCATCCGGGAGAGAAGGATCGTGCTGACATTCTGGTTTGCGATCCAGCGAACTGCACGCTGAGCGTGTATGCCTACGGGATCCGCAACGCTGGCGGGGGAATCCGGGTCAGCCCGCAGACTGGGGAATTGTGGTGCTCGGTGAATGAACGCGACGCGCTGGGCGACAACCTGGTGCCCGACTACATCACCCACGTGCAGGAAGGGGGATTCTATGGATGGCCGTGGTGGTACATGGGGACGCATCAGGATCCTCGGCATGAGGGGAAGCACCCGGAGTTGAAAGATAAGGTGATCGTTCCCGACGTGCTGCTGCAGCCGCACAATGCTTCGCTGGAATTCACATTTTACGAGGCGGATAAGTTTCCGGCGGAATATAAAGGTGACATTTTCGCATCGGAACACGGGTCGTGGAACAAGGCCACTCGCGTGGGATATGAGGTGATTCGGGTTCCGCTGCATCAGACGGGGCACGCCAGCGGGGAGTATGAGGACTTCCTGACTGGGTTTGTCCGGCCGAATGGACAGGTCTGGGGGCGTCCGGTGGGGATCACGCTGGCGCCGGATGGATCGCTGCTGGTGAGCGACGATGGATCGAATTCGATTTGGAGAGTGAGTTACACCGGCAAGTAAATCGCCAAATCGAACGCCTTTCGAACAAACCGGTTAACAACCACGGGTGAAGGCTCCACATCCAAGGTGGGTGCCTGAACCGCTCAATCCGGAAGAGCTACCGAAGACTTCTTCTCTGCCGGCCGAATCGCCGGAAGAGCAAGTCGGATTGTTCCGCGATGTTCTGGAAGCGCTCGAGCGCCGCGGCGTGCCCTACGCGGTGTCGGGCGCTTTTGCGCTTCGTCAACATACCGGGATATGCCGTCAGACCAAAGACCTGGATCTGTTCGTAACCGCCGCGAACTGTGCGGCCGCGCTGCGGTGTCTGCGGGAAGAAGGGATGGAATGCGAGGTGACAGATCCGGTTTGGCTGGCGAAGGCGAAGCGGAGTGAGCACTTCGTGGATCTTATTACGGGCATGAGCAATGGCTTGATCGTGGTGGAGGACTCGTGGATTGAGCGCGCGCAACCTGCCGTGGTGCATGGGGTGACGACCCGCGTGCTCGCTCCGGAGGAGTTGGTGGCGTCAAAAATCTTTGTGGCGCGGCGCGAGCGCTTCGATGGAGCCGATATCGCACATGTCATCTACGGGACCTACGGCAGTTTCGATTGGCGGCGCGAGATGGAACTGGTAGGAGAGCATTGGGAGATGCTGTTGTGGTCTCTGGTGCTGTTCCGGTATGTCTATCCCGCGCAAAGCCACTATGTTCCTGCAGAGATCTGGTGTGAACTGCTGAGGCGGTTTGAGGCCGAGATTCGAAATACCGATTCGGAAGCGACATTTCGAGGAAGCCTGGTGGACGACAACATGTTCGCCATTGATGTCAATGAATGGAGGATGCCGAACCTGCTGGCGGAACGCCGGGCGCAGCGGCTCGCTGAGGTGGATGGAACTCAGACCTCGTGCAATGTGCCAACTCCTGATTGGACGAAGAAGCGCGCATGAGAATCGCAGCCAGCGCCGATCTGCATTTCACGCCGCAGAGCTACGCGAAATTGAAGGATCAGTTTGAGCGCGTGCGGGACGACGCAGACGTACTGGTGCTGGCTGGAGACCTGACCAACTACGGACAGCCTGACGAGATGGAGCCGCTGCTGAATGTGCTGGTGCGGCTGCGATTGCCGACGATTGTCGTGCTGGGAAACCACGACTACGAGAGCGGGAAAGAAGAAGAATTGCGCAGGATGATGATCGCCGGGGGAGTGAAAGTTCTGGATGGCAGCGGGTACGAGCGCGATGGCGTGGGCTTTGCCGGGGCCAAAGGTTTTATTGGTGGTTTTGGGCGAGGCGTGCTGACTGCATTCGGGGAACGCGAGGTCAAGGATTTTGTCCGCGCGTCGATCGACGAGACGATGAAGCTGGAGCGCGGAATTTCGCAGCTGCGCGCGCCGAAGCGTGTGGTCGTGGTGCATTACTCGCCGATTGCGGAGACGGTGGAGGGAGAGGCTCCGGAGATATTTCCATTTCTCGGGACGTCGCGGTTGGCGGAAGTGATCGACCGGCATGGGGCGGATCTGGTGCTGCATGGGCATGCACATCACGGAAAGCTGGACGGCCATACGCGGGGCGGAGTGCCGGTGCACAATGTGGCGATATCGCTACTGCAGGCGCAGAATCCATCGAGAGTGTACCGGATCTTTGAGCTTTGACTCGAGTGCTTCAGCTCTTCGGGTCAGCAAAGGAGAGGACTACCTGCTGGTCGTCACCGGAGCGAACCGTTTCGAAGAACTTGCGCACGGCTGGGTAATATTCCGGTTTGAGCACGGGAAGATCGACCATCAGCGTGCGCTTGAGGCGAAGATCACCGTCTTTCTTTTCCGAAGTTAGATCATAGAGACAGCGCTTTTCGTCGTCGCGCTGAGCTTTCGGCAGTTCGGCAACAACCGTGCCTGCCGGTGGCGCGATGATGACCTCATCCGAATCGGAATAGGGGAAGTCGATGTAGATGGGATGAATGCGGTGAGAACTCTCGAACAGGTGCTTTTCGCTTCCTCCAAACAGCCCAACCGGCAGCAACATACGGCGTCCTGCCATGGAGGCCCAGCCTGGCACTTTGAGCGTGTACTCGGCAATCAAGTTGGGCGAGGCAGAGTTCCAGTCAGGGGCGTTGGTAAGTTCGACTTCACCGGCAGCTGGTATATAGGTCTTGAGTTCGTCTTCCAGGAACTTCTTGCGTTGTGCGTCATCCGCACTGTGTTGGTCGATGCGGCGCCAAAGCGCGGAGAGGCCCTTGAACGTGATCGAGACCTTACCCTCGAGATCGCCTGAGGCATTCAACTGCAGGGTGGCTTTGCGGTCCATTCCAGACTCAGATGCTTCAGGCAAAGGAGTCGTGACCCACAGGCCGAAGGCGGTATCGAGGCGCAAACCGGCGACTGCGGTTTCATTCCAGGGAAGCAAACCGAAGGGTGCGAACGGAACCGACGGGTCGAGATAGAACTCTTTGTCTTTGAGCTTCACCAGCACGACACGGGCATTAAGGTCGAACGGGTTCATGAACTTGGGATTGAAGAAATGCTTGTCGCGAGTGGAAATGACGACGGGGCTGGCGTCGAATCCAGTGGCACGGGTGAGGGCGAGAAAGAGCCAGGTGATGTCGGACGAGTTGCCATACGAATAGTTCCACACGTCCTCGGCGGAACGGATTGGCTTCAATTTTTCGCGGCTGATTTCCTTCTGCGTCTTTTCAGTCTCATAACTGAGATTGCGAATCTTCTGGCAGCGATCGTATATCTTGTGGAGTTTCTGTTCCGGGCTGTCGGATTGGGAAATAATCGAGTCCAGCGCGTGCTGCAGCGCCTTCGGTTTATCAATGAAATCTTGAATGGGAGGATAAAGCTCGGAAGCCTCGAGACGCCAGAACTGGTCTGCATTAGTTTCAGCGATACGTGTGTACATGAATTCCACCCGGTATTTCATTTCTTCGGGGGGAGGCATGAAGTCCTCGATTTGAAATGCGGGGACATTCTGGGTTTCGAGACGAACGGTAGTCTGTTCCTGGACGGGAGGGGATGTGCCCTCAGGGAGGCCGCGCGGCCAATGCCATTGCAGAGTGTAGTGCCGGTTTGGGCGTAGAGAGAATTTGGCACGCTTGGTGAAGAGCTCCTCACTGAGGATCCAGCGCGAATCGTAGAGTGATCGAGTGGTGCGGGTGTAGCGATACTCGATGATTGAGCCGGTCTGTACTTCCGACAAGGTGAAACTCTTGGCCAGATATTTGAGGCCTTTTGCCTTGACGATTGTTTTTTCGAAGATGCTGCTGGAGAAGTCCAGGATCGTGCCATCGGGTTGGATCGTGCGTGCCTGGATGTCTTTGATATCCCATGCGCCTTTGAGGAAGGGGAGTTCGATATTGGCGTACTTGCGACCTTCCTCGGTAAGGATTTTGATGCGGGCATAAATGAATTCACGGTTCTCAATGTCGTCGCGATCCACTTGACGGTACAGATAAATTGCAGGAGCGCCGGGTGCTTTCGGCTCGCTTGTCATTTTTAATTCTTCTGGAGTGATGGGAAGCCATTCCTCTCGTGATGAAGAACTGGCGGACAGGGCGGGATAGACCAGCAGCAGGAGGATGGCAATGCGCAGAGTTAGTAACATAGGGCTTGGCGTACCAGTGGGCAGTAGAGGAAGCGGCGTTGCTGGGGGGAAGCGGGCAGCCACTTTCTCAGAGAGAGCGCGTATGTCAGAAAGAATCTAGTCTGGCGCGGAGCAAAGGTCAATCAAGAAGCGCAGGGTTTAATGGAAGTCATGGGAGCTGGTTTCAGCTTTTGTGACGAAGAGTGGTTGCACGCGTTCGGCGCGGACGGAGATCACATTGTCCTGATTCTGCAGGATGCCTTCGATGGCGAGGAAGCGCTCGCTGGTCAGCAGCAGGCGGTTTTCGTGAAACAGATCGGGGCGGACTATTGCGTTCGCTACTCCCGTTTCATCTTCCAGACTTAAAAAGACAAATCCTTTGGCGGTGCCGGGACGCTGACGGGTGATGACGCAGCCTCCGATGCGGAGGCGCTTGCCTGTGGGCAGGTCTCGTAATTCGCTGGCGCGGCGGATGCCCATGGCGTTCAACCAGTCACGCTTGTAGGCCATGGGATGTGGGCCGACGGTCAGGCCTGTGCCGTGGAAGTCGGCAACCAGGCGCTCTTCCTGATTCATGGGGGCGAGTGGAGAGCGTTCATCGGGCTCGGCGTGCTGTTCGAGGAGTGGGCCGGAGGCCCGGGCGGCGCGTTCGACTTGCCAGAGGGCGTCGCGGCGGTGAAGGGAGTTGCGAGTAGCGGGTACCGAGTGGGAAGAGATTTTAGATTTTAGATTGCAGATTGCAGATTGATTGGGTTGTGAACTCTTCAATCTGAAATCTTCAATCTGAGATCCGATTGCGTTTAACGCGCCGATTTCGGCGAGGGTGGTGAGTTCGTCCCGGCGAAGTTCGGGGACGCGGCGCGTCAGGTCATGGATGGAGATGAAGGGGGCGCGGATGCGTTCGAGTAGGAGGGAGCGGGCGGCTTCTTCGCGTAGGCCGCGGACGTAGCGCAGGCCCATGCGGAGGGCGGGAGGGTTTTCGCTTTTCGATTGGCGATCGTGAAGTTCGGAAGTTGTTGATTGTGGATTGTTGATTGCTGATTGAAGAGTGCCGTCCCTACGGGACTCAGTCCAGTCGTCAGGCGCTTTCCCAGGACTTCCGTCCTGGGCTTTCACATTGCGTCCCTTGCGGGACTGGTCGAGTTGTGAGAACAGGGTACCGTTTTGCGAGTGAGATTCGCTCGTTTCGATTTGTTCCCCAGGCTCAGTATTCTTTCGCCCCTCCGGGGCTTGGCTTTCTATCTCTTCTGCTGTCCCACGGCTTGCGCCGTGGGCTGTATTCTGTCGCCGCTGCGCGGCTGCAGTGGGATGACTTTCTAGGTCAACGACCAATGACGAACGACTCACGACCAACGACGAATGACCTACCTCGCTTTCGCTCGGTACTCGGTACTCAGCACTCGGTGCTGTTTCCAACGTGCAATTCCACTCTGACTTTGTGACATCGACCGGCAGCAGTCTCAGGCCGTGGCGTTGGGCGTCTTTCACGATTGTGGCGGGGGAGTAGAAGCCCATTGGCTGATTGTTCAGGAGCGCGGCGGTGAAGGCGGCGAGGTAATGGCATTTCAGGTAAGCGCTGGCATAGGCGATCAGGGCGAAGCTGGCGGCGTGGGATTCGGGGAATCCGTAGAGCGCGAATGACGTGATCGAGAGGATGATTTCTTCTTGCGCCTTGGGAGAGATTCCGTTTTGTGTCATGCCGGCACGGAGTTTGGCTTCGATTTCGCGCATGCGGGCTTGGGAGCGTTTGAATCCCATGGCGCGGCGGAGGTCTTCGGCTTCGCCTCCGGTGAAGTTGGCGGCGATCATGGCGATGCGCAGCAGTTGTTCTTGAAAGAGTGGAACGCCTAACGTGCGCTTCAGGATTGGTTCGAGCGACGGGTGGGCGTAGGTGACTTCCTGGCGTCCCTGGCGGCGCTCTAAAAATGGATTCACCATCTGGCCGACGATGGGGCCGGGGCGAATGATTGCGACTTGCACGACGATGTCGTAAAAACGCAGCGGGCGCAGGCGGGGCAGGCAAGACATTTGCGCGCGGCTTTCGACCTGGAACATTCCGACCGTATCGGCTTGTTGCAAAGTTGAGTAGACCTGCTTGTCATCTTGTGGGAGATGCGCGAGGTCGACTTCTTCGTCGTAGTGATCGCGGATCAGTTCGATGGAATCTTTCAGAACGGCCATCATGCCGAGGCCGAGCAGGTCGACTTTGATGATGCCCATGTCGGCGCAATCTTCTTTGTCCCATTGCACGACGACGCGGCCAGGCATGCTTGCGGGCTCGAGGGGGACGACGGAATCGAGTTGTCCCTGGCAGATGACCATGCCGCCGGAGTGCTGGCCGAGATGGCGGGGCATGTCTTGCACGGCGAGGCAGAGTTCGTAGTATTTGCGCAGGCGGGGATGGTTGAGGTCGAGTCCGGCGTCACGGAAGCGGCAGTCGAGTGCGTCGTTTTCATCGCGAAATTCCCAGGTGGCGACAGCGGCGGAAATCTTGGCGAGCGTTTCGGGATCGAAGCCGAGGGCCTTGCCCATTTCGCGGGCGGCCATGCGATTGCGATAGGTGATAACGTTGGCGGTCATGGCGGCGCCGCGCTCGCCGTATCGCTTGTAAACGTATTGAATAACTTTTTCGCGCTCGTCACCGCTGGGGAGATCGAGATCGATGTCGGGCCACTCGCCGCGCTCTTCGGAGAGAAAGCGTTCGAAGAGGAGCTCCATGCCGACGGCATCGACGGCAGTGATGCCGAGTGAGTAGCAGACAGCACTGTTGGCTGCGGATCCGCGGCCTTGCACGAGAATGTTTTGCTCGCGGCAATAGCGGACTAAATCCCAGACGATGAGGAAATATCCGGCGAGTTTGAGTTTCTCGATCAGGGCGAGTTCTTTTTCGATCTGGCGGCGGGCTTTGGCCTGCATATCTTGGGAGGCGCGGCCGTAGCGGCTGCGGAAACCGATCCAGGCTTGCTCGCGCAGATAGGAATTCATGGTCTCGCCTTCTGGGACAGGATAGAGAGGGAACTCGTAGCCGAGATCGTTGAGGGCGAACTCGAGGCGATTGGAAAGTTCTTGTGTGTTGGTAATCGCTTCAGGCAGATCGGCGAATAGTTGTTGCATCTCCTTTGGAGATTTCAGGTGGCGCTCGGAGTTGCGGGAGAGCAGGCGTCCGGCGGTGGAGAGCGTGCGGTGATAGCGGATGGCGGTAAAGGCATCCGCGAGTTCGCGGGCTTTGGGGATGGTGTAGTTCACGCCGTTGGTGGCTAGCATCGGGAGGTGGAACGCGCGGGCAAGGTCGATGGCGAGGCGGTTGCGGGACTCTTCTTCGCGGTGAAAGTGGCGCTGGAGTTCGACATAAACGTTCTTGGGGCCGAAGATAGCGATGAGTCGATCGATTTGCTTCCGAGCTTCATCGATGCTGCCTTGCTGCAGGGCTGTGGAGAGCGGGCCTTCGTCACCGCCGGTGAGGCAGATCAATCCTTCGGCGTGTTCTTCAAGTTCTTGGGTCGTGACTGCGCCTTCACCTTTCTTGGCGCGCAGCTTCATTTTGGTGATGAGGCGGCAGAGGTTCTGGTAGCCGGGGCGGGATTGAACCAATAATGGAAGTCGAAAAGGTTTGTCATTCCGAGCGGAGTGAGGAATCTCTACGCCCTTCACGGACTTCGGGTAATAGGGATGATCCTTCGACTCCGCAGGCACTTCACTTCGTGAAGTGCCTACTCCGCTCAGGATGACAGATGAACGAGAGTCACTCAGGATGACATGCGCAAAAGGCGCGCATGTCACTTCGGCGCCGATGTGCGCCTTGATCTTGGCTTTGTTTGCGGCGAGGTGGAAGCGCGGGGCGCCGTAGACTCCGTCAGTGTCGAGCAGCGCCATGGCGGGCATGTGGAAGTGCTGGCACATGCCGATCAACTCCTCGGGCAGAGAAGCGCCTTCGAGGAAGCTGAATGCGGAGCGGGCGTGAAGTTCGATGTACGACATGGGGATTAGGGGCTAGGGATCAGGAGTCAGTAAAAGAGTGGGTTTACTAGCCCCTGGTCTCTGATCCCTAATCCCTTGCGGTTTAGTCATACGTTCCTTCCACAAACCATTCGCCGTTGAGCAGGTCATGTACCAGGTGGTAGAAGGCGACGGCTTCGCCGTTGCGCAGGGCCAGGTCCCATTCGTCGCGGGACCAGGCTTCGCGCTCCCACCAATCGCCGGAGAAGCGCCAGGGGCCGGCTTTCCAGAGGATTTCTCCCTGCACTTCTTTGCTTCGACAAAACAAATACTTGGGCTGGCCGTTTTCCAGCGTGACGTTCGCGGGCAATGGCGGGCGAAAGCGGCGCAGGGCTGTGACGGCGGCTTGTGCTTCCGCTGCGTCGGGAGTTTTCTTTTGCGGAGTTTTGCGCGCTACCTCGGCGACGAAGCGGCGCATGCGGAATCCTTCGGGATGATGCGTGTCGAGCAGTTCAACCGCGCCGACTTTTTGTTCGCCGACGATGCCGGCGATGCGAGCGAGTGTCAGTTCCAACTTTTCGGGTTCCGGAGAGGGAGGGAGGAACAGGCCTCCCTGGGCTGAGCGGGGACGCGCGGGTTCGGCAGAGAGATGAATCTTTACGATGGGTGCGCCTGGGGGATGTGCGTTTAAATCCAACTGCAGCAGTTTCAGGAAAACTTTGGCGTCGAGCATGGGTAAGGGGAGGCTCAGCTTGCGAGTGAATTTTGGTTGTCGGCAGTGATGCAGCGGAGCTTCGCACCGCCGGACAGCCGAGGGGGGCTGTCCCCACATAACTCCATTACTCTCGGCTCCATCGCTCTCGCTGGGGATGCCTGGATTTTCAAGTTCATCATCAATACCCGTCAGATTCGAGAGTTCCAAAGTGAGGCACAGTTCCTGGGTGGCGAGCGCGCGGGAGGCGAGGCGGGCACAGAGTTGTTCGAGCAGGCGGTTCAGCAGGAAAGCTAATGGCTCGCGCAGGACGATGGGATGCTCCAATTCGATGGCCTCTTCAAACACCAACGGCGCTTCCACCGGGACCAGTGTGCGGGAAGCGGTGCCACACGCTAGTTTCTGCAGGTGCAGGCCTTGTTGTCCGAGGCGTTCGCTTAGCGCGATTTCAGGCAATGCTGCTAGTGCGCGCAGGTTGCGGATACCCCATCGGGCGAGGGTTTCGAGCAGGTGATCGGTTGCTTGTTTGGGGTCACCTTGCAGATGGTCGTCAAACAAAACTTCCACCGGCAACGGGCCCAGTCTTTCTGCTTCTTTTCCTGTTGGAATCACAATGACCCTGGGATTTGGTGCGCTATCCGGTGCGGGGGCAGGATGCCCCCGCGACAGCCCGCAAGATGCCGGCGCTACGGAAAAGCCGCGGGCGGCTAGCACTGCCGCATCGGGGTTGGAGGCTGCAGCGACTGTGACTGTGAGGCCGAGAACAGTGGCGCGATCGGAAATGGCATGAGAGATTTTCGTCAGCGAGCCGAAGAGAGATTCCATGCCGGCGAGATCGAGCAGAACCGTGTCGCGGGTGGTGTCTTCCACCGTGGGAGAGAACGACTGGGCGCAATCGAGCAGGGCGGAGTGAGCGGACGATTCCTGCAACGGAGAGCGCGGGCGCAAGACAATGTCAGAGCAGAGTTCGGCCTGGGCCTTGCTCATTCCTGGGGAGATGCCTAGCTCACGGGCCGTTTCATTCACCGCAAGAATTTGTTCCAACGGAGGGTTGCCTTCGAAGATGGCGATGGCGTGCGCCTGCAGTTCCGGCTCGGCGCGAAGGGCGGCGGCGATGGGAAAGTTCGGAACGTAGATGCACGCGAACGGCATGGAATCATTGAGTCATTCAGTCATTGAGCCATTGGGTCATTTACCTTTTATCCGGCCCAGGCGGTTTTGGTTTCGAATGTGATGGATTGAGCGGGCTTGCGATCCAGGCGCGAACGGATTATTTCGGCGTGGATTTGGAGTTCGGTTAGCAAGTGTGCATGAGAGGGATATGAAAATTCAGTCAGGGTTTCCGCGATTGTGCATATTTTCTTTCGCCCATCCTGGGCTTGGTCTTCCTTCTGACTTAACCCACGGCTTTCGCCGTGGGCTGTATTCTGTCGGCGCTTCGCGGCTGAGGCATCGGCAGTCCCCAATTGCAGCAGCAGAGACGAACAGCTGCCTGCAATCGGTTGTTGCTCGATCGCTAGCAGGATTGTGGGCTTGTGTTCGATGGCGCGGCGGAAGCGGAACCAGGTGGTCAGCGGGATTCGGCGCGCGGATTGGGGAGGAAGGTCGGCGAGCTCGAGGATGATGAGGCCAAAGCCTCCGCTTTCTAGCAGCAGGTCAGTGGCGCGGAGGACTTGTTCGAGGCGGTGTTCGGAGGGGCGCGTGTTGCGTGTGAATTTCTCCAGGGACGAGTTTCCCTCGCATAGGGGACTAGAGCCGGCTTGGCGCTGCTGAAAACCCATACGGCCTTGGGATGGAAAGTCAAAACCCCCACCCTGTCGCAAAATGCGCGACAAGGGTGGGGCACCCGCTGATTCTTTTGTTGATTTCGGAGCCTTTTGTTGGATGTCGTCTCCGCAGCGGACCCAGAGCAGGTGATCCAAATCAATTCCGGCGGCTGCTAGCGAGTGGGGATCAAGCGCGTCGCTGGCATCGATTACGGCGCAGTATTCGCCGCGATGGGTGGCGGCGGCCAGGGCGGCCAGCAGGACCGTGGTGCGGCCGGAAGAGGCGGGGCCGCAGATTTCGGTGAGGCATCCGCGGGGGAGGCCGCCGGTCAGGGCGTCGAGCGCGGGGATGCCGCTGGTGACCATCTCGGGCGCGGGGCGGATTTCGAGGCGCGAGGCAGGGGTGACGCTTGCCAATCTGGGGTCAGAATAAGGTAGGGATCCTTCGACTCCGCGGGAAATGCGCTTCGCGCCTTTCCCGCTCCGCTCAGGATGACAACGCACTTCGGGCTTGGATTCAGCATCAAAAAGAAAAGGGCGGCCCAGGGCCGCCGAAGTGGAAACCACTGCGGAAGACATAAAAGTACCTCGAGGGATTTCAGGGAACGCCGCGACTGGAGCTTGCGGAGGCGATTTATTTTCGCTTTTTATTCGCCTTTAAATATTCTGCTCGGGCGCGGGCTGATTGTCAAGCCCCTAGTGCTAAAGCCGTGGACTGCAAGCCGTGACAAAAGAAAACTGAGGCCGTTCTAATCTGCCTCAGTACCGCGTAGGCCAGTCACCAAGCTTACGCGAATTCGGAAGAACAGCGGCTTGATCTCCTCGTCACGCAGGCGGATGCGGCGCTCGGCCATGGCGTTCAACCACCAGTGGTGACGTTTTTGCAAGAGAGTGCGGGCATGAGCGCGCTCGTGTTCGAATTGCGGTTCAGGGAGTTCCTGGTACTCTCCGTTGGCGATGACGCTGACCCAATCGGATTGGCTTCCGATCTCGTCGATCTGCACGCAGACTTTGGGATTCGACCGCATCCATTTGATCTTTTGTCCCATGGTGGAGAAAACGTAGATGTAATCCTCTTCGTACGCTATGCCGACAGGGACAACATACGGTTGATCGTTCAGCGAGCAGCCAAGGCGTGCCGAGGAGGCGCGAGAGAGGATCTCGCGGCATTCGGTTTCGTTCAGTTCATCGATTCGCATAAGTCCGTGTCTCCGGAATTTCGAGCACTCACCACAGAGGGCACAGAGAGACACAGAGGATTATCAAAGCATCGGGTCTTTTCCTCTGCTTACCTTGCGGCGGTCCGCTCGTCTAAGCGCAACAGCATTGGGTAAGTGTGCTCAATTCACAAATTCCAGGTTCTAGTATAGCTGCCGATTGCGGTCAAGCAGACCCGGCGGCGCGGAGGAGACTTCCATGAAAAAGAGGTTATTTATTGTGTTGGCCGGCGTTTTGTCAGTGGCCGGCTCGTGCTACGCCCAGACTGCCACGGGTGAGACCCTCATGCTCAACTTGCCGCGGGCGAGCCAGCATGCGGCGGT
>Ga0210405_10000078_pt1:25000-130101 | contig 130101 bp, 99 predicted proteins | sample IncBWH11MmetaG_FD_155492 | JGI IMG/M metagenome (GOLD analysis project Ga0210405, IMG submission 155492) | Forest soil microbial communities from Barre Woods Harvard Forest LTER site, Petersham, Massachusetts, United States - Inc-BW-H-11-M | ecosystem: Environmental > Terrestrial... | reverse complement strand
AACTCGTGCTCCGGCAGCGGCGACCCCCGGCCCGCCGCACCACCTGCGCCCCCGGCGCCCCCGGCACCCCCGGAAAACGCCGCGTAGAGCGCTCCCAGCTCCCGCCGCAGCAGCGACACCGACCAGCCGTCCGCCGCGATGTGGTGCAGCGTCAGCAGCACCCCGTGCTCCAACGGCCCGAGCCGCAGCAGCGTCGCCCGCAGCATCGGCCCGCGCCGCAGATCGAACGGCGCCGCCGCCTCGGCCCGGGCCAGCCGCTGCGCCTCGGCTTGCCGCGCCGGCGCCGCCAGCGCCGATAGCTCGACCAACCGCAGGCCCTGCGGTCGCCAGGGCTGCACCACCTGCGCCGGCCGGCCGTCCGCCAGCTCGACGAAACCGGTGCGCAGCACCTGGTGCCGGCGCACGATCTCGGCCACCGCCGCCCCCAGCGCCCGCACGTCGAGCTCCCCCGACAGCCGCACCGCCGCCGGCATGTTGAGCAGGCTCCCCGGCTCGAAGCGGTCCAGGAACCAGAGCCGCTCCTGGGAGAACGACAGCACCGCCGGCATGCCCTCCGCGACGCCGTCACGCCGCGCCAGCACCGGCGCCGGCGGCCCGCCGCCGGCGGCTGCCTGCCCCGTCTCCCGCTGCAAACGCTCGATCTCGGCCGCCAGACCCGCCACCGTCGGCAGCTCGAACACCCGCCGGATCGGCAGCTCGAGGCCCAGGGTGGCCCGCACCCGCGACGCCAGCCGGGTGGCGAGCAGCGAATGGCCGCCGAGGTCGAAGAAGCTGTCGTGAACGGAGACCGGCTCCACTCCGAGCACCTCGGCGAAGATGCCGGCCACGATCTCTTCGAGCGGGGTGGCGGGCGCGGTTGCCGCGGCGCCGGAGCCGTCCGCGCCGAGGGCTTCCGGCGCCGGAGCGGGCAGCGCCTGCCGATCCACCTTGCCGTGCGCGGTCACCGGCAGGGCGGGCAGCACCACCAGGCTAGTCGGCAGCATGTAGGCCGGCAGGCGCGCCGCGAGGTGCCGGCGCAGGCCGGCGGCATCCAGCGGGGGTGCGCCGTCGCCGGCGCGCGGCACCGCGTAGGCGACCAGCCGCTTGTCGCCTGGCCGGTCCTCGCGTACCACGACGATGCTCTCCGCGACCTCGGGGTGGGTGGCGAGCGCCGCCTCGATCTCGCCGGGCTCGACGCGGAAGCCGCGCACCTTGACCTGGCGGTCGACGCGGCCCAGGAACTGCAAATTGCCGTCGGGCCGGTGGCGGACGCTGTCGCCGGTCAGGTAGAGGCGCTCGCCGCCGCGGCGCGAGAATGGGTGCGGCCGGAAGCGCTCCGCCGTCAGCGCGGGCCGGTTCCAGTAGCCGCGCGCCAGACCGTCGCCGGCCACCGCCAGCTCGCCGGTGAAGCCCTGCGGCACCAGCCATCCATCGCGGTCCAGCACGTAGACCTCGGTGGCGGCGACCGGCCGCCCGATCGGCGGCGAGCCAGCGGCCGTCCCCGACACCAGCGGCCAGCAGGTGGCGTAGGTGGTGTCCTCGGTCGGGCCGTAGGCGTCGAACAGCCGGGTACCCGGCAGCGCCGCCGCCGCCCGCTCCATATGAGCCAACGACACCACGTCGCCGCCGGTGAACAGCTCCTCGACCGGCGCCAACCCGGCCAGGTTGTGCTCGACCATCTCGTGGAACAGCGCGGTGGTGAGGAAGAGCGTCGTCACCCGGTGGCGGGCGAGCGCCGTCCCCAGGCCGTCGAGCGACGGCACGCCGGGCGGCAGGATCACCAGCCGGGCGCCGTTGGCGAGCGCACACCAGATCTCGAAGGTCGCGGCGTCGAAAGTGATCGGCGCCAGGTGCGCGAGCACCCGGTCCGGGCCGAGCCGGGCGTGGCCGCCGCCCAGCGCCAGCCGCGCCACTCCCCGGTGCACCAGCGCCACCGCTTTGGGCGTGCCGGTCGAGCCCGAGGTGTAGAGCAGGCAGAACAACCCTTCGGCGCCGCCCCCGCCACCAGCGCCCCGCACGCCAGCGGCACCATCCGCGCCACCCGCGCCGGCGGCGGATACCCCCGGGCGTGCGATGACGCCGGCGTCACCCTCGAGATCATCGAGATCGACCTTGACGCAGCCGTCCGCGGGCAGCGCCGCGCCCGCCTCGCCGGCGGTCACCACCGCCGCCGCGCCGGAATCGGCGAGCAGCCAGGCCAGGCGCTCGGCCGGGTAGGCCGGATCGAGCGGCACGTAGCCGGCGCCGGCCTTGACGCAGGCCAGCAGGGCGACGATCAGCCGCGGCGAGCGCGGCAGGCAGACCGCGACCCGGTCCTCGGCGCGCACCCCGAGCGCCGCCAGGTGACGGGCGAGGCGGCCGGCGGCGCGATCCAACTCGCCGTAGGACAGGACTTCCCGCGCTGCCTGGGGTGTCTCGGCGGCCGGCTCCATGACCAGGGCGATCGCTTCCGGCGCGCGCGCCGCGGTGGCCGCCAACAGCTCGGCCATGGTCGCGGTGCGCGGGTACTCCCAGGAGACGTCGTTCCAGGCCTGCAACAGCTGGTGGCGCTCGGCCGGCGCCAGCAGCGGCACCTCCGCCAGCCGGCCCTCCGGATCGGCCACCGCCGCCGCGAGCAGGCGGGAGAAGGCACCGAGCAGCCGCTCGGCGGTCGCCGCGTCGAACAGCTCGGCGCTGTACTCGAGATCGCCGCCCAATCCCTCGGGCCCGTTGGCCAGCGACAGCGCCAGGTCGAACTTGGCGCGCGGCAGCAGCGGCGGCAGCAACTCGGCGCTCACCCCCGGCAGGCCCGGCGACGGCGGTTCGCGGTCGCGGAACGCCAGCACCACCTGGAACAGCGGCGTCAGGCTGGTGTCGCGCCGCGGCGCCAGCTCCTCGACCAGCTTCTCGAACGGCAGCTCCTGGTGGGCATAGGCGGCCAGCGCCACCCGCCGCACCCGGCCGAGCAGCTCGCCGAAGGCGGGATCGCCGCCGAGGTCCACGTGCAAGGGGATGGCGTTGACGAAGAAGCCGATCAGCGGCTCGATCTCCAGGCGGTCGCGGTTGGCGACCGGCAAGCCGACGACCACCGCCGCCGCCCCGCCGCCGGCGCGGCCGAGCAGCGCCGCCCAGGCCGCCAGCAGCACCATGAAAGAGGTCGCGCCCCGGCGCCGCGCCAGCGCCGCCACCGCGTCCGCGATGCCGGGGTCCGGCCGCAGCAGGCGGCGCCCGCCGCGCGAGCCGCGCACCGCCGGCCGCGGCCGGTCGGTGGGCAGCGCCAGGGCTGGCGGCGCTCCCGCCAGCGCCTGCCGCCAGAAGGCGACCAGCGCCGCGAGCGCCGGACCGTCCAGCCGCCGGCGCTGCCAGAGCGCGTAGTCGAGGTACTGGATGGGCAGCGGCGGCAGCTCCGCCAGCTCCGAGAGCATTGCCAGCGGCGCCTGCGGATCGCGCCCGCTCGACTGGCAGGCGGCATACAGCGTCCCGAGCTCGCGCCAGAAGACTTCCACCGAAGCGCCGTCGAAGACGATGTGATGGAAGCTCAGCAGCAGCAGCCACTCGCCGGCCCCCAGCGCCAGCAGGCGGACGCGCAGCAACGGTCCGGCGGCGAGCGCAAACGGCGCCGCCGCCTCGGCCGCGGCCAGCCGCAGCGACTCCGCGGCCGCGGCCGCGGCACCCAGGGGCGCCAGATCGACGATCGGCAGCGGCACCGCCGACGGCGGCTCCACCTGCTGCACCGGCCGCCCTTCGATCTCCGGGAAACGGGTGCGCAGCGCCTCGTGGCGCGCGACGATGGCGTTGATGGCGCCGGCCAGCGGCGCCCAGGCCAGCGGGCCGCGCAGCCGCAGCGCCGCCGGGATGTTGTAGGTGATGCCCGCAGGCTCGAGCCGATCGAGGAACCACAGCCGCTCCTGGGCGAACGACAGCGGCGGCAGGGCGGGCCGCTGCCGCGGCGCCAGGCCCAGGCCCGGCTCGCTCAGCGGGGTCTGCGGACCGGCCAGCCGCGCCGCCAGGCCCGCCAGCGTCGGCGCCTCGAACAGGGCGGCCAGCGGCAGCTCGACCTCGAAGGCGCGGCGCACCTGCGACATCAGGCGGGCGGCGAGCAGCGAGTGGCCGCCGAGGTCGAAGAAGCTGTCGTGCAGGCCGACCCGCTCCACGCCCAGCACCTGCTCCCAGATGCCGGCCAGGAGCTGCTCGGCCGGCGTCCGCGGGATCTCGTGGGCCGCCGCCGGCTCGGAGTCCCAGCGCGGCGCGGGCAGCGCCTGCCGGTCCACCTTGCCGTGTCTGGTCACCGGCAGGGAGGCCAGCACCATCAGGCTGGTCGGCAGCAGGTGCGCCGGCAGGTAGGCGGCGAGATGACGGCTCAGCCCGGCGGCGTCGATGTCGCTCTCGCCGGCGCGCGGCACCACGTAGGCGACCAGCCGCTTGTCGCCGGGCCGGTCCTCGCGCACCATGGCGATGCTCTGCGCCACGCCGGGATGGGTCGCCAGCGCCGCCTCGATCTCGCCGGGCTCGACGCGGAAGCCGCGCACCTTCACCTGGCGATCGATGCGGCCCAGGAACTGCAAGTTGCCGTCGGGCCGGTGGCGGACGCTGTCGCCGGTCAGGTAGACGCGCTCGCCGACGCGGCGCGAGAACGGGTGCGGCCGGAACCGCTCCGCCGTCAGCGCGGGCCGGTTCCAGTAGCCGCGCGCCAGGGCGTCCCCGGCCAGGGCCAGCTCGCCGGCGGATCCCGGCGGCAGCAGCTCGCCGGCACGGTCAAGCACGTAGACCTCGGTGCCGGCAATCGGCCGGCCGATCGGCGACGAGCCGGCGGCCGTTCCCGGCACCACCGGCCAGCAGGTGGCGAAGGTGGTGTCCTCGGTCGGACCGTAGCCGTCGATCAGTCGGGTGCCCGGCAGCGCCGCCGCCGCCCGCTCGAAATGCGCCAGCGACACCACGTCACCGCCGGTGAGCAGCTCCTCGACCGGCGCCAGCCCGGACAGGTTGTGCTCGACCATCTCGTGGAACAGCGCGGTGGTGAGGAACAGCGTCGTCACCCGGTGGCGGGCCAGCGCCGCTCCCAGGCCGTCGAGCGACGGCACGCCGGGCGGCAGGATCACCAGCCGGGCACCGTTGGCGAGCGCGCACCAGATCTCGAACGTCGCGGCGTCGAAGGTGATCGGCGCCAGATGCGCGAACACCCGGTCCGGGCCAAGCCTGGCGTGGCCGCTGCCCAGCGCCAGCCGTGCCACCCCCCGGTGCACCAGCGCCACCGCCTTGGGCGTGCCGGTCGAGCCCGAGGTGTAGAGCAGGCAGAACAGGCCGGCGGCGCCGGCCGCGGTGGTCGCGGTGGCGATCGCCGCGGCTGCGCGGTCGAGGCGGTCGAGATCGACGATGGCGCAGCCGTCCGCGGGCAGCGCCGCGCCCGCCTCGCCGGCGGTTATCACCGCTGCCGCGCCGGAATCGGCGAGCAGCCAGGCCAGGCGCTCCTCCGGATAGGACGGATCGAGCGGCACGTACCCGGCGCCGGCCTTGACGCAGGCCAGCAGCGCGACGATCAGCCGCGGCGAGCGCGGCAGGCAGACCGCGACCCGGTCCTCGGCGCGCACCCCGAGCGCCGCCAGGTGGTTGGCGAGGCCGTTGGCGGCGCGATCCAGCTCGCCGTAGGTCATGACCTCCGGCGGCGCCTGGGGCGCGGCGGCGGCCGGCTCCATGACCAGGGCGATCGCATCCGGCGCGCGCGCCACGGAGACCGCGAACAGCTCGCCGAGGGTCGCGTCGCGCGGGTAGTCCCAGGAGACGTCGTTCCAGCCCCAGAGCAGCTGATGGTGCTCGGCCGGCGCCATCAGCGGCAGCTCCGAGAGCCGCCGCTCCGGCGCCGCCGCCGCCGCCGCGAGCAGGCGGGAGAAGTGACCGAGCAGCCGCTCGGCGGTTGCCGCGTCGAACAGCTCGGCGCTGTACTCGAGATCGCCGGCCAGCCCCTCCGGACCGCCCGCCAGCGAGAGCGTCAGGTCGAACTTGGCGCGCGGCAGCACCGGCGGCAGCAGCTCCGCCCGCACTCCCGGCAGACCGGGCGAAGCCGCCTCGCGCTCGCGGAACACCAGCATCGCCTGGAACAGCGGCGTCGCGCCGGGGTCGCGTTGGGGAGCCAGCTCCTGGACCATTCTCTCGAACGGCAGCTCTTGATGAGCGTAGGCGGCCAGCGCGACCCATCTCACCCGCGCGAGCAGGTCTCCGAACGCGGGGTCGCCGGCGAGGTCGATGGGCAGCGGCAGGGCGTTGACGAAGAAGCCGATCAGCGGCTCGAGCTCCAGCCGGTCGCGGTTGGCGGCCGGCGAACCGACCACCACCGCGCTCTGGGCCCCCGCGCCGGCCCGGCCGAGCAGCGCCGCCCAGGCGGCCAGCAGGACCATGAAGGAGGTCGTGTCCTGTCGTTGCGCCAGCGCCGCCACCGCCTCGGCGATGCCGGGCGCCGGCGGCAGCAGACGCCGCCCGCCGCGCGAGCCGCGCACCGCCGGCCGCGGCCGGTCGGTGGCCATCGCCAGCGCCGGCGGCGCTTCGGCCAGCGCCTGACGCCAGAACGCGAGCAGCGGTTCGAGCACCGGACCGACCAGGCGCTGCCGTTGCCAGAGGGTGTAATCCAGATACTGAATCGGCAGCGGCGGCAGTGCCGGCAGCGGTGCCAAGGGTGCCGGCGCCTCGCTCCCACGCGACCGGAGGGCGGCATAGAACGTCCCCAGCTCGCGCCAGAAGACTTCCACCGAGACGCCGTCGAAGACGATGTGGTGGAAGCTCAGCAGCAGCAGCCACTCGCCGGCAGCGATCGCCAGCAGGCGGGCGCGCAGCAGCGGCCCGGCGGCCAGCGCGAATGGCGCCGCCGCCTCGGCGGCGGTCAGGCGCACCGACTCCGTGGCGGCGACCGCGGCGGGCAGCCGCGTCAGGTCGACGACCGGCAGCGGCACCACCGCCGGCGGCTCCACGCGCTGCACCGGCTGCCCGCCGATCTCCGGGAAACGGGTGCGCAACGCTTCATGACGGGCGACGATGGCGGTGATGGCACCGGCCAGCGGCGCCCATGCCAGGTCGCCGCGGAGCCGCAGCGCCGCCGGCACGTTGTAGGTGACGCTCGCCGGTTCGAGCTGATCGAGGTACCACAGCCGCTCCTGGGCAAAGGACAGCGGCGGCTGCGCGGGCCGCGGCCACGGTTCGATCGGCCCCGACGCCGCCACGGGCGCGCCGAGATCCCCGCCACCGGCGAGCGCGCCGGCCAGGCGCGCGGCCAGCCCCGCCAGCGTCGGCTGCGCGAACAGCGCGCCCAGCGGCAGCTCGACGCCGAAGGCGCGGCGCACCCGCGACATCAGCCGCGCGGCGAGCAGCGAGTGGCCGCCGAGCGCGAAGAAGCTGTCGTGGAGACCGACCCGCTCCACGCCCAGCACTTCCCGCCAGATGCCGGCCAGCAGCTCTTCGGCCGGCGTGCGCGGCAGGGCGATCTCCTGCCGCTCGTCGCGGCCCCAGCTCGGCGCCGGCAGCGCCCGCCGGTCGAGCTTGCCGTTGGCGGTCAGCGGCAGCGCCGGCAGCACCACGAAGGCGGACGGCAGCATCGGCTCGGGCAGCCGCCGGCGCAGGAAGGCGCGCAGCTCCTCGGCGGCGGGCGCCTGGCCCTCGCCGGCCGCCACCACGTAGGCCACCAGCCACCGTTCGCCGGCCGCCGAAGAGGCCGAGGCCGACGGCCGGGTCGTCGCCACCACCGCCGCCGCCGCCAGCCCCGGATGCTGGACCAGCGCCGCCTCCACCTCCGCCGGCTCGACGCGGACACCGCGCACCTTCAGCTGGGCGTCGAGGCGCCCCAGGAACTCCATCCGCCCATCCGCCAGGTAGCGGGCGAGGTCGCCGGTGCGGTACAGGCGACCGCCCGGCTCGCCGCCGCACGGGTCCGGCACGAACCGCTCCGCGGTCAGCTCCGGCCGCCGGTGGTACCCCCGCGCCAGGCCGTCGCCCCCCGCGCACAGCTCTCCCACCACCCCCACCGGCACCGGGTGCAGCGCCGCATCCAGCAGATAGGCCCGGGTGTTGGCGATCGGGCGCCCGATCGGCACCGTGCCCGCGGGCACCGTCGCCGGCAAACCCGCCACGCCCAGCGTCTGGCAGCAGGTGAACGTCGTCACCTCGGTCGGACCGTAGCCGTTGATCAGCCGGCAACCGGGCAGCGCCGCCAGCGTCCTCCTCACCGCCGCCGGCGACAGTGCGTCGCCGCCCGCCAGCAGCTGCTCGAGCGGCGCCAGCCCGGCGACGTTGGCTTCCGCCATCTGGTGGAACAGCCCCGCCGTCAGCCACAGCGAGCTGACCTGCTGCGCCGCCAACAGCTCCCCGAGCTCCTCCGGCGACACCGCGCGGGGCGGGTAGATCACCAGCTTGCCGCCGTTGAGCAGCGGGCCCCAGATCTCCAGGGTCGACGCGTCGAACGCCGTTGGCGCCAGCTGTAGCCAGACCTGCTCCGGGCCGAAGCGCGCATGCTCGGCCCCCAGCACCAGCCGCGCCACCCCGCGCTGCACCACCGCCACGCCCTTGGGCTCGCCGGTCGAGCCCGAGGTGAAGCTGACGTAGGCAAGGGAGTCGCCGTCGCCGCGCCATCTCGACCGGGCGGCCTGCTCGCGCTTCGCCGAGGCGTCCGCCGGTCCTTGCCCGGCGAGCGGCCCGGCCTCCGGCGCCCCCTGCCCGGGCCGCTCGGCGACGCCGATCACCACCGGCGAGCCCGCCCCGGCCACCGCGGCGAGTCCGGCGGCGCCGCCGGTCCCGTCCGTCACCAGCACCGGCGCGCCGGCGCCGGCGAGCAGCAGCGCCAGGCGTTCGGCCGGCCAGGCCGGTTCGAGCGGCAGGTAGGCGCCGCCAGCCTTCAGCACCCCCAGCAATGCCACCACCAGCTCCAGCGAACGCTCCAGGCACACCCCCACCACCACCTCGGGGGCCACTCCCAGCGACACCAGGCGCTCGGCCATGGCGTCCGCCCGCCGGCCGAGCTCGCAGTAGCTCAGCTGCCGCTCGCCGCAGACCAGCGCCACCGCCTCCGGCGCCCGCGCCGCCGCCGCCGCGAACAGCGCCGCCAGGCCGGCGTCGCGGGGATACTCGCGCGCGGTGTCGTTCCACGCCGCCAGCAGCTGGTGGCGCTCGGCCGCCGCCAGCAGCGGCAACTCCGAGAGCCGCCGCTGCGGCGCCGCTGCCGCCGTCGCGAGCAGGCGGGTGAACTGGCCGAGCAGCCGCTCGGCGGTCGCCGCGTCGAACAGCTCGGCGCTGTATTCGAGGTCGCCGCCCAGCCCCTGCGGGCCGCTCGCGAGCTCGAGCATCAGGTCGAACTTGGCGCGCGGCAGGACCGGCGGCAGCAGCTCGGCCCGTACTCCCGGCAGCCCCGGCGAGGCGGCCTCCCGATCGCGGAACGCCAGCACCGCCTGAAATAGCGGCGTCGAGCTCGGGTCGCGTTCCGGAGAGAGCTTCTCGACCAACTTCTCGAACGGCAGCTCCTGGTGGGCATAGGCGGCCAAGGCGGCCTGCCGCACCCGCCCGAGCAACTCGCCGAAGGCCGGATCGCCCGCCAGGTCGATCGGCACCGGCAGGGTGTTGACGAAGAAGCCGATCAGCGGCTCGAGCTCCAGCCGGTCGCGGTTGGCGAAGGGCGCGCCGACGACCACCGCGGAGTGCCCCCCGGGTGCTCCTGGCCCCCTGGCGCCGCCGGCGCGGCCGAGCAGCGCCGCCCAGGCCGCCAGCAACACCATGAAGGAGGTTGCGTCCCGGTGTCGCGCCAGCGCCGCCACCGCCGCCGCCAGACCGGGCGCCGGCGCCAGCAGGCGGCGACCGCCGCGCGAGCCGCGCACCGCCGGCCGCGGCCGGTCGGTGGGCAGCGCCAGCGCCGGCGGCGCCCCCGCCAGCGCCTGCCGCCAGAAGTCGACCAGCGGCGCGAGCGCCGGACCGGACAGCTGCCGGCGCTGCCAGAGCGTGTAGTCGAGGTACTGGATGGGCAGCGGCGGCAGGGCCGGCGGCGCCGGCGGGCGCATCGCGAGCGGCGCATGCGGCTCGCGCCCGCGGTGAGACTGAATGGCAGCGTACAGCGTCCCTAGCTCGCGCCAGAAGACCTCCACCGAGGCGCCGTCGAAGACGATGTGATGAAAGCTCAGCAGCAGCAGCCACTCGCCGGCACCCAGCGTCAACAGGCGGGCGCGCAGCGGCGGCCCGGCGGCGAGCCCGAACGGCGCCGCCGCCTCGACGGCGGCCAGCCGTGCCGACTCCGCGGCGGCCGCCGTGGCGCCCAGGCGAGCGAGGTCGACGACCGGCAGCGCCACCGGCGCCGGCGGTTCAACACGCTGCACCGGCTGTCCCTCGACCTCCGGGAAGCGGGTGCGCAAGACCTCATGCCGGCCGACGATGCCGGTGAGGGCGCCGGCCAGCGGCGCCCAGGCCAGCTCGCCCTGGAGTCGCAGTGCCGCCGGGATGCTGTAGGAGACGCTCCCCGGCTCGAGCTGATCGAGGAACCACAACCGCTCCTGGGAAAACGACAGCGGCGGATGGTCGGGCCGCGCCTGCGGCGGTATCTGCTGGGTATGCGGGGCCGGCAGGTTGGGCGGGAGCCCCGCCGGCGCCGCGTCCCCGGCGGCAAGCGCGCCCGCGAGGCGCGCCGCCAGGCCTGCCAGCGTCGGTTCCTCGAACAGCACGGCCAGCGGCAGCTCGACGCCGAAGGCGCGGCGGACCCGCGACATCAGCCGGGCGGCCAGCAGCGAGTGGCCGCCGAGGGCGAAGAAGTTGTCGTGCAGGCCGACCCGCTCCATCCCCAGCACTCCCTGCCAGATGCCGGCCAGGATGACTTCGATTGGAGTGCGAGGCACACCGCCGCCAGAATCAGGTTCGGTGCCCGCCGCGCCCGGCGCCGGCAGCGCCCGCCGGTCGACCTTGCCGTGCGCGGTCACCGGCAGGGCGGCCAGCACCACCAGGTTGGTGGGCAGCATGTAGGCGGGCAGGCGGGCCGCGAGATGGCGGCGCAGCTCGGCGGCGTCCGGCGCGTCCGGCGCGCCGGGCGCGCTCTCGCCGGCGCGCGGCACCGCGTAGGCGACCAGCCGCTTGTCGCCGGGCCGGTCCTCGCGCACCACGGCGATGCTCTGCGCCACGCCGGGATGGGTCGCCAGCGCCGCCTCGATCTCGCCGGGCTCGACGCGGAAGCCGCGCACCTTGACCTGGCGATCGACGCGGCCCAGGAACTGCAAGTTGCCGTCGGGCCGGTGCCGGACGCTGTCGCCGGTCAGGTAGACGCGCTCGCCGCCGCGGCGCGAGAACGGGTGCGGCCGGAAGCGCTCCGCCGTCAGCGCGGGCTGGTTCCAGTAGCCGCGCGCCAAGCCGTCCCCGGCCAGGGCCAGCTCGCCGGCGGAACCCTGCGGCACGAGCCCCCCGGCGCGATCCAGCACGAAGGCCTCGGTGGCGGCGACCGGCCGGCCGATCGGCGGCGCACCGGCCGCCCCTCCCGGCACCACCGGCCAGCAGGTGGCATAGGTGGTGTCCTCGGTCGGACCGTAGGCGTCGAACAACCGGGTGCCCGGCAGCGCCGCCGCCGCCCGTTCCAGGTGCGCCAACGACACCACGTCGCCGCCGGTGAACAGCTCCTCGACCCCCGCCAACCCGGCCAGGTTCTGCTCGACCATCTCGTGAAACAGCGCGGTGGTGAGAAAGAGGGTGGTGACCCGGTGGCGGGCGAGCGCCGTCCCCAGGCCGTCGAGCGACGGCACGCCGGGCGGCAGGATCACCAGCCGGGCGCCGTTGGCCAGCGCACACCAGATCTCGAAGGTCGCGGCGTCGAAAGTGATCGGCGCCAGGTGCGCGAGCACCCGATCCGGGCCAAGCCGGGCGTGACCACCGCCCAGCGCCAGCCGCGCCACCCCCCGGTGCACGAGCGCCACGGCCTTGGGCCTGCCGGTCGAGCCCGAGGTGTAGAGCAGGCAGAACAGCCGCTCGGCACCGCCCCCGCCCCGCACGCCCGCGGAACCGACGGAACCAACGGAACCGACGAAGGATGCCACCTTGGAGCGCGCGCTCAAGCCGGCGTCACCCTCGAGATCATCGAGACCGACCTTGACGCAGCCGTGGGCAGGCAGCGCCGCGCCCGCCTCGCCGGCGGTCACCACCGCCGCCGCCCCGGAGTCGGCGAGCAGCCAGGCCAGGCGCTCGGCCGGATAGGCCGGATCGAGCGGCACGTAGGCAGCACCAGCCTTGACGCAAGCCAGCAGGGCGACGATCAGCCGCGGCGAGCGCGGCAGGCAGACCGCGACCCGGTCCTCGGCACGCACCCCGCGCGCCGCCAGGTGGTTGGCGAGACGATTGGCGGCTCGCTCCAGCTCGCCGTAGGTCATGACCGCCAGTCCGGCGCCGGGCGCATCCACCGCATATTGGAGCCGGAGCTCGCGAGGCACCGCGGGGCCCGGATCCATGATCAGGGCCACCGCCTCCGGCGCTCGCGCCGCCGCCGCCGCGAACAGCTCGGCCAGGCCGGCGTCGCGCGGATAGTCGCGGGCGGTGTCGTTCCAGGCGACGAGCAGCTGATGGCGCTCGGCCGGCGCCAGCAGTGGCAGCTCCGAGAGCCGCCGCTCCGGCGCCGCCGCCACCGCCGCGAGCAGGCGCCCGAGACGCTCCGCCAGACGCACCACCGTGGCGCGGTCGAACAGGTCGGTGTTGAAGCGCAGCGAGGCTCCCAGCCCACGCCCCAGCTCGGCGGCGACCAGCGACAGGGCGAACGGCGCCCCCGGCGGCGGGAAGGCAACCGACGACAGCACGGCCTCGCCCAGGCGCAACCGCGATCCCGGCATGCCGAGCGCGAAGCCGCCCAGGTCGAGCCGCGTCTCGCGCCCCTTCTCGAAGGCGAAGACGACGTCGAACAGCGGCGAGCGAGCCGGGTCGCGCTCCGGCAGCAGGCGCTCGGCCAGCACCGCCAGCGGCATCTCCTGGTGCTCGTAGGCGGCCAGCGCCGTCGCCCGCACCGCCGCCAGCAGGCCCGTGAAGGTCGCGTCGCCGTCCACCGCCGCCACCAGCGGCACCAGGTTGACGAAATAACCCACCAGGTCGGCCAGCGCCGCACCGCCCCGTCCGGAGCGGCCGTGGGTGGGCGAACCGACCGCCACCGTCGCGGCGCCGGTCGTCCGCGCCAGCAGCGCCTGGAACCCGGCCAGCAGCACCATGAACAGCGTCGCCCCGCGGGCGCGGCCTACACCCTCCAGGCCGACCGTCAGCGCCTCCGGCAGCACCAGCTCATGCGCCGCTCCCGGCCAGGTCTGGACCTTCGGCCAGGGCAGGTCCACCGGCAGGGCGAGCCGCGGCGGCGGCGCGCCGCCCAGCGCCTGGCGCCAGTGGTCCCAAAGGCGATCGCCCTCGCCGCCGGCCAGCCGCTGCCGCTGCCAGCGCTCGAAGTCGGTGTAGCGCAGGCTCAGGGGCGGCAGGGGCGCCGCCGCTGCTTCGCGGTCCGGCCACGATTGCCGGCTGTCCCAGGCCTCCCGGTCTTCCTTGGGATCTCGGCTCTCCCGGGCATAGAGCGCGCCGAGGTCGCGCACCATGACCTGCAGCGACCAGAAGTCGGCGACGATATGGTGGACGGCGAGGAAGAGCAGGCCGGGCGACGCCGCCCCGGGCCGCGCGTCGGGCAGCAGCCCGACCCGCAACAGCGGCCCGCGCTCGAGATCGAAGGGGCGCCAGGCGGCGGCGCGCAACCGCGCCACCAGCGCCGCCTCGTCCTCGCCCGGCGCCGCGGCCGCCAGCTCCAGCAGCTCGCAGGCCCCCCGCTCGCCGACCTCCTGCCAGGGGCCCTCGCCATCCTCCGCGAAGCTGGTGCGCAGCGCCGGATGGCGTGCGACCAGGGCCGCCAGGGCGCGGCCGAGCGCCGCGCGATCGATCGGACTCTCGACCCGTGCCGCGCCCGCCAGGTGGTAGGCGAGGCCCCGCGGCGCCAGCCGGTGGATGAACCACAGCGCCTGCTGGTTGGGCGCGAGCGGGAAGCGGCCGGTCGCCGGACCCTCGGCCGCCGGCGCCGAGGCCGCGGCGTTCCGGGGAACGACGCCCAGGCCGCCCGCGCGGGCACCGTCCGAGGTGCCGCCGACCCGCGGGCCGCCTTCGGCGCCGACCTCCGGACTGCCCTCGGGGCCCCCCTCCGGCGTGCCCTCGATCGATGCGCCGATCGCCGCCAGCGCCGCCGCGGCGAGGTCGTCCAGCGAGGCGCCGGCGAGCAGATCGACGATCGCCACCTCGACGCCGAGCGCCGTATACAGCCGGCTCTGCACCTCCACCGCCGCCAGGGAATCCAGCCCATACGCGCTCAGCGGCTGGCCGGCGTCGAGCCGGTCCGCGCCCACCCCCAGCGCCGCCGCCGCCACCTGCCGCAGCCAGGGGCGGAGCAGGGCCCCCCGGCGCAACTCGCCAGGCTCCCGCGCGAGCCGCTCCCGATCGAGCTCGCCGGCCTCCTGGGTTGCCTGCGGATCGGGGCTCCCCGGGGTCTCCGGGACCTCCGCCGGGAGCCCCGGCGGCGGCGCCGGCTCGGGTCTTTCCGAGATCACCAACGACCCTCGCCGCCGGGGGCTATGTGCTTGCTACAATTGGAGAAAAACTTCGGAGGCCGGTCCGGGGGGCGCCGTTCGGCAGGGTGGACTGTCTCTCTATGGACGCGATACCCCACTTTTATAGTGTGACTTGACGCACCAATCGTGAAAGCTGGGCCCTCATTCTCGCACAAGAGGCGGAACCGCTCGCCATGGAAACGTTCCTCATCGATCTCCGCTACACCCTCCGGGGCCTCGCCAGGACGCCCGGGTTCACCGCCGCGGCCGTCGCCTCCCTGGCGCTGGGCATCGGCGCCAACACCCTCATCTTCACCTTCCTGAACGCGCTGTTCCTGGCGCCGCTGCCGGTCTCCGAGCCGCAGCGGCTGATGTCCCTCTACGAGAAGGACGCCCACAAGCCGGCGCTGCTGCCGTTCTCGCTGCCGAACTACGACGACCTCCGCCGCGGCAACCCGGTGTTCAGCGACGCCGGCGCGGCGCACGACCTGCAACTCAGCCTGGCCGGCAGCAACGGCGAACCGGAGATGCTGCCCGGGATGATGGTCACCGGCAACTATTTCGCGGTGCTCGGCATCACTCCCTACCGCGGCCGCTTCTTCCTGCCCGAAGAGAGCGGCACCGGCGGCACTCGCCCGGTGGTGGTGATCGGCTACGGGCTCTGGCAGCGCCGCTTCGGCGGCGACCCCGGAGTGCTCGGCAGCACGCTGCAGATCAACGGCCAGGGCTGCACGGTGATCGGCATCCTGCCGGCCAACTTCAAGGGCGTCAGCCTGCTCGCCGAGCCGCCGCAGCTCTGGGTGCCCGTCGGCCTGGCCCGCCAGATGCTGTCCGGTCCCGACGCCGCCATGGCCGAGCGCCGCGGCATGCTGCGCTTCGCGGTGGTGGCGCGGCTCAAGCCGGGTACCGGCGTCGAGATGGCCCGCGGCGCCATGGCCACGGTCGCCCACCAGCTCGAGCGAGTGGACCCGATCGCCAACCAGGACCTCGAGATCGCCGCCCTGCCGCTGGCCGAGACCACGGTCGACCCGGCGCGGCGGAGCATCTACCTGCTGGCCGGCGGCATGCTGGCGGTGGTGGTCGGCCTGCTGCTGCTCATCGCCGCCGCCAACGTCGCCAACCTGCTGCTGGTCCGCGCCCTCGGCCGCAGCCGCGAGATCACGGTGCGCCTGGCGCTGGGCTCCGGCCGGCGGCGCCTCGCCCGCCAGCTGCTGACCGAAGGCGCCACGCTCAGCCTGCTGGGCGGCGCCGCCGGCCTGCTGCTCGCCAGCTGGGGCCGGGAGCTGCTGTGGCGCCTGCGGCCGCCGTTCTTTCCCGACACGCTGGCGCTCGGCATCGACTGGCGAGTGCTCGCCTTCACTTTCCTGGTGGCGCTCGTCACCGGCCTGCTCTTCGGCCTCGCCCCGGTGGTGCAGTCCTTCCGCTTCGACCTCTCGGCCAACCTGGGGCACCAGGCCAGCGGCATCCAGCGCGGCACCCTGGCCGCGGCCCTGCGCACGCTGATGCTGGTCGGCCAGATCGCGCTGTCGGTGGTGATCCTGGCCGGCGCCGGACTCTTCCTGCACAGCCTGCAGGTGGCGGCGGCGGTCGATCCGGGCTTCGAGCGCGAGCGGCTGTTCGTCATCCCGCTCAACCTGAGCGTCCCCGGCTACACGCCGCAGCGCGCCCAGCAGTTCTACGAGCGCGCCGTCGAGCGCGTCGCCGCGCTGCCGGGAGTGCGCGCCGCCGCCGTCGCCTCGCGCTTCCTGCTCGTCGACAGCGGCAGCCAGGTCGAGGTCGAGGCCGCCGGGCAGCAGGCGCGCGCCGACCGGCGGGGCGTCCAGGCCACGGTTTGCCGCATCGGCCCCCACTATTTCGAGACCGTGGGCATCCCGCTGCGCAGCGGCCGCCCGGTGGTGGCGGAGGACCGCGCCGACGGCCGCCAGGTGGCGGTGGTCAACGAGACGCTGGCGCACTGGCTGTGGCCAGGCGAGAGCGCCCTCGGCAAGCGCTTCCGCTTCAGCGGCGGCGACGGACCCTGGCTGGAGGTCGTGGGGGTGGCCGCGAACGCCCGCTACCAGAGCCTCGGCGCCGCGCCGGAGGGCTATGTCTACCAGCCGGTGGCGCAGCGCTTCGCGCCGGTGATGCTGCTCCACGTGCGCACCGTCGGCGATCCCCTGGCGACGGTGCCCAGCGTCCGCCAGGAGGTCAAGACGCTCGATCCCACCCTGCCGTTGCCCGAGCCGCGGACCATCGCCCAGCTGCGCAACCGGTCGCTGTGGGCGCCGCGCATGGGCGCCGGCCTGCTGTCGCTGTTCGGGCTGCTGGCGCTGGCGCTGTCGGCGATCGGCGCCTATGGCGTGCTCGCCTTCGCGGTCGGCCAGCGGCGGCGCGAGATCGCCATCCGCATGGCGACCGGCGCCGGGCGGCGCGACGTGCTGCGCCTGGTGCTCGCCGACGGCATCAAGCCGGTGCTGGCCGGCGTCGTCGTCGGCCTGCTGGCGACGCCGCTGGCGGCGCGGCCGATCGCCCAGCTGCTGGTCGGGATCGGCGCCGCCGATCCGCTGGCGATCGGGGGCGCCACGGCGCTGCTGCTGGCGGTGGCGCTCTTCGCCCTCTACGTCCCAGCCCGGCGGGCCGCCGGGCTCGATCCGATGCAGGCGCTGCGCGTCGGCTGACCAGCCCGCGGCGCCACACCCTGCGAAAGCGAGCGTTAGCGTGACGATTGCACCACCGGGCGCGAGCGCCCGGCCGCTGCCGCCGCCGGCGGGCGGCCTGCCCGCGGCCGGCAGCCGCCTGCAAGTCTTCCTCGAAGCGACCCGGGTCCACGGCGACGTCATCCGCGTCGACGACCGGCTGCCCACCGTGCTGTTGAGCCATCCCGAGCACATCCGCCACGTGTTGCAGGACAACCAGCTCAACTACCCGCAGAACCAGCGCAAGCGCATCCTGATGGGGCGCCTCAGCCTGGCGCTGTCGGGCGGCGAGGCCTGGCGCCGCCGGCGCCGCCTGCTGCAACCGCTCTTCCGCCCACCGCGCCTGTCGCGGCTGGCGCCCAAGATGACGCGAGCGAGCGGCGAGCTGGTGACCAGCTGGCAGCGGCTGGCGGCGCGCGACGAGCCGGTCGACATGGCGGCGGCGATGGCCCAGCTCACCCTCGACATCCTCATCGACGCCCTGCTGGGCGATGCCGCCGGGCAGAGCGACAGGCTGCGCCGCGCGGTGAGGACCGCTTTCGATTACTTCAACCTCCGCGCCAGGAGCCGCCTGACGCTGCCGGCGCCCGTCCCCACCCCGCAGAACCTGCGCCTGCTGCGGGCGCTCGCCGAGCTCAAGCAGGCGGTGATCGAGGTGGTGGCACAGCGGCGCGCCGCCGGCGCGCCGGAGGAGGACGACCTGCTGTCGATGCTCATCGCGGCCCGCGACGAGCAGACTGGCGAGGTGATGGGCGACGAGCAGCTCAAGGACGAGCTGATGATGCTGCTGGTGATGGGGCACATGACCACGGCGGTGGCGATGACCTGGACCTGGCACGTGCTGGCCCGCCACCGGGAGGTGGACGAGCGCGTGCGGGAGGAGATCGCCAGGGTCGTCGGCGAGCGGCCGCCCGAATGGCGCGACGTCGCGGAGCTCGGCTACACCCGCCGGGTGATCGAGGAGACCATGCGGCTGTATCCGCCGAGCTGGGCGTTCAGCCGGCGCACGCTGGCGGACGACGAGATCGGCGGCTATCGCATCCCGGCCGGTGCCGTGGTGATGCTCTCCCCCTACGTCACCCACCGGCGGCCGGAGCTCTGGGAGAACCCGGAGCGCTTCGACCCCGACCGCTTCCTGCCGGAGCGCGCCGCCGGCCGCGCCCGCTTCGCCTACTACCCCTTCGGCGGCGGTCCCCGGGTCTGCATCGCCCGCGACCTGGCGATGGCCGAGCTGCCGCTCATCCTGGCAACGGTCGCCCAGGCCTTCCGGCCGCGCGCGGTGCCCGGCCGGCAGGTGGTGGCGACGACCGGCATCGTGCTGCAGCCGCGCGGCGGCCTGCCGATGCGCCTCGAACCGGCGGGCGCCGCCCCGCCGGCGCCCCCGGCGACGTCGGAAACGCTGGGTACGCTGGCTTCCGTCGCCGAGCTGCCGCTGCTGGCCGCCGGCCGGACCACGCCGGCGCAGCTGCACAAGGTGGAGGGCCGCTACCGGCCGATCACCGGCGCCGACTTGTGCAGCCAGGTCGGGCGCCTGGCGGCCGCGCTGGTCAGGCTCGGGCTGGCACCGGGCGAGCGGGTGGCGCTGCTTGCCGAGAACGGACCGCTCTGGCCGGTGGTCGACTTCGCCGTGCTGGCCGCCGGCGGGGTGACGGTCGCCATCCATCCCGGCGTGCCGGCCGTCGAGGCGGCGCGCCAGCTGCGCGACAGCGGCGCCGTGCTGGCCTTCGTCGGCGGCGCCGCTCGCCTGGCCGAGCTGGCGGCGCCGGCCACCCACCCGGGCGAGCCGTCGCGGATCCGGCAGATCGTCACGCTCGACGCCGTTGCCGGCGACGGCGCCGCCCGCGGCCCCGGCGCTACCGCGACCGCCGGCGCGGAGCCGATCACCCTCGCCGCCCTGCTCGCCGAGGGGCCGGAGCCGCCGCCCGCGGCGCTGGCGGAGCTGGTCCGGCAGCGGCTTCCCGGCGATCCGGCGACCCTGGTCTATACCCCGGGCACCGCCGGGCCGGCGAAGCCGATCCTGCTGAGCCATCTCAACCTCACCGCCAACGTCCTCCGGCTGGCCGCCGCGCTCGACGTCAGGCCGGGCGACACCGCCTTCTCGTTCCTGCCGCCGGCCCATCCCTATGAGCGCGTCCTCCACTACCTCTATCTCTACCGCGGCGCCGCCATCGCCTACGCCGGCTCGGCCGCCACCGCCGAGCGCGACCTGCGGCAGGTCGAGCCGCACCTGCTCTCCTCGGTGCCGGAGGCCTGGAAGCGCTATCTCAACTGGGTCTACGACACGGTCCAGTCCAATCCCGGCTGGCGGCAGCGGGTGTTCCGGCTGGCGGTGCGGGTGGGACGCGCCTCGCTGCGCTACCGCGTCCGGGGACAGCGCCCACCCGGCGCCCTCGGCTGGCAGCTCGCCCTGGCCGACCGGCTGGTGTTCGCGCGCCTGCGGCGGATCTTCTTCGGCCGGCGCCTGCGCTTCGCGGTCTGCGGCGGCTCGCGCCTGCCGCAGGCCTGGATCACCTTCCTCTGGGCATCGGGGATCCCGGTCTTCGAAGGTTACGGCCTGTGCGAAGCGGGACCGGTGGTGACCCTCAACACCGCCGCCACGATCGTCGCCGGCTCCGCGGGGACGCCGCTGCCGGGGGTGGAGATGGAGCTCTCAGCCACGGACGACGAGATCCTGGTGCGGGGGGACGGCATCGCGCCGCTCGCCGGCGGCGCCGTGGATGCGGCCGGATGGCTCCATACCGGCGACGTCGGGATGCTCGACGACGCTGCCATGCTGCACGTGCTCGGCCGCCGGGAAGACCTGTTCCACAACGCCCAGGGCCGCCGGATCGCGCCGGTGCCGCTGGCCGGCCTGCTGCAATCCAACCACCTGATCGCCAAGGCGCTGGTGGCGGGCGAGGGCCGCGGCTCGCTGGCGGCGCTGCTGGTGCCCGATTTCGGCTTCCTGGGCGCCACCCTGAAGCGGCGCGGCATCGCGGCCGGGACGCGCCAGGAGATGGTGAGCGATCCGCGGGTGCGCGGCCTGTTCGGCAAGGAGATGGCCGGCCTGAACCACGGTCTCGCCGCGCACGACCGGATCGGCGCCTGGGAGCTGATCGGGGACGACTGGAGCGTCGCCTCGGGCGAGCTGTCGCCGACCGGCGCCGTCCGCCGCCGGGTGGTGCTGGAGCGCTACGCCGCACTGATCGAGAGGCTCCTGGCGCAGGCGGGAGCCGAGGAGCCCGCGCCCACCGTGGTGTCGGCGGGCGGCGGCCGGCGGCCCGAGGTAGGGCCTGCCGGCAACCGTCCAGAGGCAGGGGGGTGAAGGGGGACCTGGATCAGTTCGGCGAGTTGTCCTCGACCGCCTCGACCGCGTCGGCATCGGACGGCTCGTGCGACACCTCGGTGATCTTCCAGACGTTGAGGGTGCCGTCGAAGAAGCCGACAGTGTAGAGGTTCTGCCCGCCGGGGCTCATCGCCCCCGCGATGATCTCGATGAGGCCGGGGTTGACGCTGCCGTCACCGGGATCGAAGGAGAGCTGCTCCTGGACGCCCACGGCGCCCGTCCGCCGGTCGAGATGGAACGAGTCCAGCGAGTTGGTGTCGAAGCCGTTGGTGAAGAGATGCCCGTGGTCGAAGCTCTGCACCAGGAAGGTCGGCGTCGACAGGCCGAGCACGCCATGGAGATGCCAGATGGTGATCCCGACCTGGGTCAGCATGCCGGTGCCGGGGTCGCGGGCGAACTGCACGATGTCGTTGGGGGTGTCGCCCGCCACGTAGACGTTGTTGCCCTGGAAGGACTGCAGGATGTAGCGGGCGCCGGCGATGCCGAGCACGCCGCCGGTGCCTTCCTGGAGGTTCTGGATCAGCGTCAGCTTGCCGTTGGCGGCGCGGCTGAACACCAGCAGGTTGGGGTCGTGACGGCTGCCGACGTAGACGTTCTTGCCGTCGGCGCTCACCGCCGCCGGGAAGGCGCCGGTCAGGCCGGTGACGCCGCCGACACCCTCCTGGATGACCTGGATGGGAGTCAGGTGGCCGTTGCTGCGGTTGCGGGAGAACGCCACCACGGCGCCGTCGAGGGTGGCCACCGAGTAGACGTTGCGGCCGTCCGGGCTGGTGACGTTGTAGACCACGCCGTTGAGGCCCGAGGGGACGTCGACGCCGTCGTGGAGCACCTGGACCTCGGTCAGCTCGCCGGTCGAGGGGTTGCGCGCGAAGGTCACGAAGCTCTTGGACAGGATGCCCGAGGCGTAGACGTTCTTGCCGTCCGGGCTGACGCTGAGGTTGTCGACGAAGGTGATGTCGGTGATCCCGTCCTGCTTGTCCACCAGGACCTGGATCTCCTTGATCGAGCCGTTGTGGGCGCGGCTCCAGACGGTGATGGCGCTCTCGCCCTCGCCGGCGGTGTAGACGTTCTTGCCGTCCGGGCTGACCACCACGGTGCGCACCGACTGCAGGCCGGTCACGCCGTCGACGCCGTCGACGAAGGTGGCCACGGGATTGAGGACGGCGGCTGCCGCCGGCACGGCGGTGGTCGCAGCCGTGGCGATAGCCAGGACGCCGAGCGCGAAGGCGACCTTTGCAGAGACTCCTCGATGAGGATGCATGTTGTTTCCCTCCTAAATGGGGTATGGGATGCGCCAAGCGGGGCGACACCTGCCCATAAGGTGTCACCGGTAGCGCCGAACGTGACAGTTGGCGATGAGGCGGCCCCGGTTTGCCCTCGATGCCGCACTATGTAAGGGACAGCAAGGAGGATTCTACGTGGAAAGCAAGGTCTCGAGAGCGCAGCACCGCGTCTTCAAACTGTTCCTGCCGCTGGCGATCCTGGCGGTTCCGATGCTGCTGTGGGCGGCCGCCGCCAGCGAAGCGCCGTCCGGTTTCGACAACCAGACCAACGGCTTCGAGGCGCAGGCGGCGATGGACGCCGACCGCGAGGTGTTCGAGAAGATCGAGCAGCCCACCGACGGCCTGGGCCCGGTCTACAACGCCCGGTCCTGCGCGGACTGCCATCAGAACCCGGTGACCGGCGGCATCAGCCAGATCGCCGAGCTGCGGGCGGGCAGCTTCAACGGCACCACCTTCACCCCGCATACCGGCGGCTCGTTGATCTTCGACCGCGCCACCGATCCGATCATCCAGGTGCACACCTCGGCAAGCGACAACGTCACCTCGCTGCGCACCACCAACAACGCGCTCGGCGACGGCTTCGTCGAGGCCATCCCGGACAGCGCCATCCTGGCGATCCAGGCCTCGCAGCCACCCTCGATCGCCGGCACCATCATCAAGGTGCCGGTCCTGGAGGCTCCTGGCACCACCCGCATCGGCCGCTTCGGCTGGAAGAACCAGCATGCCAGCCTGGTCTCCTTCACCGTCGACGCCTTCCTCAACGAGATGGGGATGACCAGCCCGCTGCTGCCCAACGAGAACACCTCGAGCGGCTTTCCCGTGACCGGGTTCCTGCAGGCGCCGGAGCCCAACGATCCGGCCACCGCGGACGCTCCCTTGGGCGCCCAGGTCGAGGCCTTCGTCCGCTTCCTGCGCTCGACCAAGGCGCCGCCCCGCGACCTCGGGCAGGCCGCCACCGCGCCGGCGATCGCCGGCCAGCAGATCTTCAGCAACGTCTCCTGCGACGTCTGCCACACCATCTCGATCACCACCGCGCCGGCCGGAACGGTGCTCAACGGCGGCACCTTCGTGGTCCCCGACGCGCTCGGCAACAAGGTCATCCATCCGTACAGCGATTTCATGCTGCACGACGTCGGCACCGGCGACGGCATCGTCCAGAACGGCGGCCAGGCGACGATGAACATGCTGCGCACGCCGCCGCTGTGGGGCATGCGCACCCGCACCCGCCTGATGCACGACGGCCTCAGCCTGACGGCCAACGAGGCCATCGCGCGTCACTCCAAGCAGGCGAGCTCGAGCATCGCCGGTTGGCTGCTGCTCACTCCTCGGGAAAAGAACGAGCTGGCCAGGTTCCTGAACACCCTGTGATGCGGCCTCGCGGCGACAGCGGGCGGCGGCCGGCGGGACCCGGGCCGCACGGCGGATCCTCATGAAGGGGGCCGCCGTGGCCGCCCACCTGTCGCCGGCGGCCGAGAGCTTCCTCGCCTGGGTGGCGCGCGAGCCCGACCGCCAGCGGCACATCGATCACCTGGCCGGCGAATATCCGGACTGGCTGCGCGTCCACGGCGGCAAGTTCTATCCGCTGCAATCGTGGCCCACCTTCGTGGGCGCCGCGAAGCTCGCCGAGATCGAGCGCGCCACGGTCGAGCTGACGCGCCTGGTCCGCGCCATCCCCGAGCGCTTGTTCGACAACGACCATCGCCGGATCGCCGCCTACTACGGCTTCCGCCACGAGGCCCTGATCTCGCTGCTGCTCGAGCCGCCCAACGCCCTCGACGGCATGCTGGTCCGCAACGACTACGTCGACAGTCCGAGCGGCATGCAGTGCGTCGAGGTCAACGCCGGCCAGATCGGCGGCTGGCAGCTGCGCTATTTCGAGCAGTCCTACCGCACCCATCCGCTGATCGTCGAGTTCCTCGCCGAGGAAGGCCTCGAGGCCTGTTACCGGGATCCGGTGGCGAGCCTGGTGCAGCACGTCATCGCTCACAACCTCGGCAAGCCGACCACCGCCGGCGGCGCGCTCAACGTCGTGATCGTGGTGCCGCAATTGGGTGCGGCGATGGCGCACAGCCGCGGCGAGCTCGACTCGGTCTACCGCGGCGTCCTGGCGGCCAGCGGCACCGGGCTCACCGGCACGCTGCTGCTGGCGACCTTCGCCGACCTCAGCGTGCGGGAGGGCCAGGTCTGGCATGCCGCCGAGCGGCTGCCGGTCCATGCCGTCGTCGAGCTGAGCCCGCAGCAGACGCCGGAGCCCATCTTCCGGTGCTTCAAGGCGGGACGGGTGAGCCTCTACAACGGCCCGATCAATACTCTCGCCGGCGACAAGCGGAACCTCGCGCTGCTCTCCGAGCACGCGGAGTCGCCGGTCTTCACCGCGGCGGAGCGCGCGGTGCTGCGGGACTGCCTGCCCTGGACGCGGCTGGTGGCCGCCGGCCCCGCGACCTGGCGCGGGGTGACGATGCCGCTGCCCGAGCTGCTGATCGCCGAGCGCGAGGACTTCGTCGTCAAGCCCTGCTTCGGCACCCAGGGACAGGGGGTCGTCCTGGGGAGCCTGGCGGCGCCGGAAGCTTGGAGCCGGCTCGTCCACCGCGCGGTGGCGCAAGGCGGGTGGCTGGCGCAGGAGCGGATCGATTCGCGCCCCTACCTCTACCAGCTCGGGAACCGCGGCCAGGCGGTCCATGACGTGGTATGGGGCACGTTCTGCTTCGGCGACACCTACGGCGGCGGCTTCCTGCGCATGGTGCCGCACGGCACCGGCGACGGGATCATCAATGCGGCGCGCGGCGCCGAAGAAGGGATCTTGCTGGAAGTCTGAGCAATCGCGGCGCGACGCTCGTCGTGCCGCCCGCCTGTCCCGGATCCAGAGCCCGGTTGCACTGCTATCCCGTAGGCCGCACTCTTTCGGGCGCGGGATCCCGCCCCGATCGGAAAGGAGCACACCGTGGCGAAGAAGGTCGTCATCGTGGGGGGCGGTACGGCAGGCTGGATGACCGCGTCCCACTTGAAGAAGGCGCTGCCGGGGATCGACATCACGTTGATCGAGTCTTCCAATATCAAGACCGTCGGGGTCGGCGAAGCGACGTTCAGCACCATCAAGCTGTTTTTCGATTTCCTCGGGCTCGACGAAAGCGAATGGATGCCGTCGTGCAACGCCGCTTACAAGCTGGCGATCAAGTTCAACGGCTGGCGGGCTGATGGCGGCCATTTCTTCCACCCCTTCCAGCGCTACGACATCGTCGACGGCTTCAACCTCGGCGAGTGGTGGCTCAAGCTCAAGCGGCACGAGGAGCCGTTCGATCACGCCTGCTTCGTGATCCCGGCGATGTGCAACGCCCAGCGGTCGCCCCGCTTCCTCGACGGCCGCGTCTTCGACGACAAGGTGCAGGACTATTTCGCCGTCGACCTGCAAGGCAAGAAGAACATCCTCGCCGAGCACCGGGTGCAGTATCCCTACGCCTACCACTTCGACGCCAGCCTGCTGGCGAATTTCCTCAAGGGCTATGCCACGCAGCGGGGGGTCCGCCAGGTGGTCGACGACGTGGCCGAGGTCGTGCTGCGCGACGACGGCAGCATCGACCGCTTGGTGACCAAGGAGCACGGCACCCTGGAAGGCGACCTCTTCGTGGACTGCACCGGCTTCCGCGGCCTGCTCATCAACCAGGCGCTCAAGGAGCCGTTCACCTCCTTCTCCTCCTCCCTGCTCTGCGACAGCGCCGTGGCGATGCAGGTGCCGCGCGACGTCGCGACCCACGGCATCGACCCGTTCACCAGCGCCTCCGCCCTGAGCGCCGGCTGGGTCTGGAACATCCCCCTCTATGGACGGGTGGGGACCGGCTACGTCTACTCCTCCAAGTACCAGACGCGGGAGGGCGCGGAGGCCGAGCTGCGCCGCCACCTGGGCCCGCCCGCCGAAGGCCTGCGGGCCAACCACATCAACATGCGCATCGGTAGGTGCCAGCGCTCGTGGGTCAAGAACTGCGTCGCGATCGGCCTGGCGAGCGGCTTCGTCGAGCCGTTGGAATCGACCGGGATCTTCTTCATCCAGAACGGCATCGAGGAGCTGGTGAACCATTTCCCCGGCGCCGTTCCCGATCCGGGCACGGTGGCCAGCTACAACCGGGTGGTGGGCGACGTCATCGACGGCGTGCGCGACTTCCTGATCCTCCACTACCGCACCAGCGACCGCGTCGACAACGAGTTCTGGCAGGCGACCAAGCGCGTCGAGGTCTCCGCCGAGCTCGGCGAGCGCCTCGAGCTCTGGAAGCAGCGGCTGCCGAACGGCAGGAACATCAACCCGCGCTTCCACGGCTTCGAGTCCTACTCCTACTCGGTGATGCTGCTCGGCCTGAACTACCGGCCGGAGTCGAGCCTGCCCGCCCTCGATCACATCGGGCCGGAGAGGGCCCTCCACACCTTCCGCACGCTGCGCGAGCGGGCCCAGCGGCTGGTGGCGACGCTGCCCTCCCAGTACGAGTACCTGACCCACGTGCGGGCGAAGACCGGCGTGGCGATGGACCGCATCGTCCTGCCGCCCGCGGAGGCTCCGGCGGCCGCGGCGGCGATGCCCTGAGACGAAACCCGGCCAAGCGGACCCATGGCGGCCCCTTCCTCCCTGAACGGGTGGGAGGGGCCTTTTTCATTGCCTCGGGGTCGCGGCACGCGACGGGGCTTGAAGCCGCAAGATTGTGCTAGCATTCCCCCCTCATGAAGAGCCTTGTGGTTGGATCGCGGGTAGCTCTCGCTATTGCGCTGTTCGTGGCGGTCGCCGGCGGGCGGGCCGAAGCCACCGTCATCACCGGCTCCCCCGTCCCCTTCACGGCGACGGAGGGCACCGCTTTCAACGGCGCGGTGGCGACCTTCACCGACGACAACCCGTCCGCCACGCCCGCCGACTTCACCGCCTCGATCGATTGGGGCGACGGCTCCGCGGTGACGGCGGGGTCGATCGGCGAGAGCTCGGCCGCCTTCGTCGTCATCGGCCAGCACACCTACGCCGACGAGGGCGCCTTCACCGTCACGGTGACGATCGCCGACGTGTCGCCGGGCACCGGCACCGCCACCGTCAACAGCCCCGCGACGGTGGTGGACGCCGACCAGCTCGCCGGCACGCCGCGCACCTTCGCCGCTCCGCAAGGCGTCAGCTTCACCACCACGGTGGCGACCTTCACCGACACCTTCACCGCGCAGGTGCCGTCCGACCTGACCGCCACCATCGACTGGGGCGACGCGACGACCTCGGCGGGCACGATCACCGGCGGCTCCGGCGCGTTCTCGGTCAGCGGCACGCACACCTATGCCAGCACCGGTACCTTCTCGGTGATGGTGACCCTGAGCGACGACAAGCCCGGGACCGCCACCGCCACGGTGACCAGCACCGCCAACGTCGCGGCCGGGCTGGCGGTCACGGCTTCCAACTTCTCGACCCCGGAAAATACCCTCTTCAACGGCCAGGTCGCCACCTTCTCGGACGTCGACACCTCCAAGACGCCGGCGAGCTTCACCGCCACCATCAACTGGGGGGACGGCACGCCGGCGACGGCCGGGACGGTCACCGGCGGCTCGGGCACGTTCACGGTGACCGGCCAGCACACCTACGCCGACGAGGGCAGCTTCACCTTCTCGGTGACGGTTTCGGACGGCACCCTGATGAGCACCGGGACGGGCACCGCCACGGTGAGCGAGGCCGACCGGCTCACCGGCACGCCGGCCGCCATCTCCGCCCAGGCCGGGGTGGCGTTCACCGGCACCGTGGCGACCTTCACCGACACCTCGACCGCCAACACCCCGGCCGACTTCACCGCCACCATCAATTGGGGCGACTCCGGCACCAGCGCCGGCACGGTCAGCGGCGGCAGCGGCACCTTCACCGTCAGCGGCACTCACACCTACGCCACCAACGGCACCTTCACCGTCACCGTCACGCTGACCGACGACCCGCCCGGCACCGCAACCGCCACGGCGACCAGCACCGCCAACGTGGCCGCCGCCCCGGTGGGCGCGATCCCGGCGCTGGACTTCCGCGGCATGCTCCTGCTGGGCTTGGCACTAGCGGGCGCCGGGGTTTTCGTCCTGCGCCGGCTGCACTAGCCGCCGTCTGCGTCAGGCCGGGGGCCTCCCCACCGGCCTGACGAGCCGCTCCAGCCAGGCGTCCAGCCCCACGCCGGTACGGGCGGAGAGCTCGAGCACCTCGAGACCGGGGCGGACCTCCTGGATGTTCTGCAGGGCCTGCTGGCGGTCGAACTCGACCGCCGCGGCGAGATCGATCTTGGTGATGATGGCGAGATCGGCGGCGCTGAAGATGGTCGGATACTTGAGCGGCTTGTCTTCGCCCTCGGTGACCGAGAGGACGACGACGCGAAGGTTCTCTCCCAGGTCGTAGCTGGCCGGGCAGACCAGGTTGCCCACGTTCTCGACGAACAGCAGGTCGAGGGCGTCGAGGTCCCAATCCGCGAGGGCGGCGCCCACCATCTCGGCTTCGAGGTGGCAGACGGTCCCGGTGGTGATCTGCCGCACCGGGACGCCGGTGGTCGCCAGGCGCTTGGCGTCGCAGTCGGTCGCCAGGTCGCCGACCAGCGCGGCGACGCGGTACCGGGAGGCCAACCGCGCCAGGGTCTTTTCCAGCAGCGTGGTCTTGCCGGCGCCCGGGCTGGAGACCAGGTTGACGACGTGGAGCCCGGCCGCGGCGAACCGCTGGCGCAGATCGCGGGCAAGCAGGTCGTTCTTCTTCAGGATCCCTTGGCGGACTTCGACGATACGGGGCTGCATGACTCGGTCACCTCCAGGGCCGTCAGCTCGAGCTCTCGCCCCCCCACCACCTCGGGGGTCGGCGTGCCACATACCGGACAGCGGAAATGCTGGACGCTCGGCAGCCGGCGCGGCTCGTCGCAGCTCGGGCAGCGGACCGTGACCGGCACCTCCTCGATCAGGAGCCGTGCACCGTCGATCGCCGTGCCCGCCGCCGCCAGCTCGAAGGAGAACTCCAGCGCCTCCTTCACCACGCCCGACAGCTGGCCCAGCCGAACGTGCAGGGCGTCCACCCGCAGATCGCCCCCCAGCTCCACCACCTTCTCGCAAGCCGCCTCCACCAGGCTCACCGCGATCGACAGCTCGTGCATGGCCGCTATCGCAGCTCCCGGGGGAGGCCGGCGCCGGCGGCGGGGAGCGCCAGCGCGGCCTGGCCGAGACTGATGCCGCCGTCGTTCGCCGGCACCTGGTGGTTGGTCCACACGGTGAGGGGCGCCGCCGCCAGCAGCGCGGCGGTGCGCTCGAGCAGCAGGCGGTTCTGAAAGACGCCGCCGCTCAGGACGACGGTGTCGAGCCCTTCCCGCCGCGCCAGCTCGACCGCCGCCGCCGCCACGCCGGCGGCGAGGCCGTGGTGAAAGGCGGCGGCGATCTCGGCAACGGGGCGGCCCGCCCGGCGGTCCGCGATCACCGCCGCCAGCAGCGGGCGGAAGTCGAGCTCCGGCGCGGCAAAGGGCAGCGGATAGCCGGGGGCGGCGGGCGCCGCGCCGCGCGCCAGCTGCTCGAGCCAGATCGCCGCCTGCCCCTCGTAGCTGATCGGCCTGGTGAAGCCGAGCAGGGCGGCGGCGGTGTCGAACAGCCGACCTGCCGAAGTGGTCGGGAAGGTGCGCACCCCTTTGCGCACCAGCTCTCTCGCCCGCAGGTAGAGAGGCGGAAAGCCGAACGGGGCGGCGGTGAGGTCGGGCAGGTCTGCCAGCTCGGCCAGATAGCCCGCCGCCGCCTGCACCGGATGGCGCGCGGCCGCATCGCCGCCGGGCAGCACCGCCGGGCGCAGGTGGGCGACGCGCGCCAGGCCGTCGCGGACGCTGCCGGCGAAGAGCTCGCCGCCCCAGATCGAGCCGTCGTCGCCGTAGCCGGTGCCGTCGAAGGCGATGCCGAGGACGGGGCGGTCCAGGGCCTGCCGCTCGGCCAGGACGCTCGCGACGTGCGCGCGGTGGTGCTGAACCGGCACCATTTTGGAGCTGGCGAGAGTGCGGGCAAACTGCGTCGAGGCGTACTGCGGGTGCAGGTCGTGCGCGACCACCACCCGCTGCCAATCGATCTCGTACATGGCGGTGAGGTCGCGCACCGTCTCCTGGAAGGCGCGGCAGGCGTCGTAGTGATCGAGGTCGCCGAGGTGCTGGCTGACGAAGGCGTCACCGCCGACGACCAGCGTGATGGCGCTCTTGAGGTCGGCCCCCAGCGCCAGGATCGGTCCCGCGGCCGGCAGCCGCGCCACCGCGCCCGGCGCATAGCCGCGAGCCCGGCGCAGGACGGCTGGGCCGAGCGCGCTCAGGGTGCAGACCGAATCGTCCATGCGGCGGGCGATGGGGCGGTCGCCGATCAGGAAGGCGTCGGCGATCCCGGCAAGCCGCGCCGCCGCCTCCTCGTCCTCGTAGGCGATCGGCTCGCTCGCACGGTTGGCGCTGGTCAGGACCAGGACCGCCGGCGCGCCGTGAGCGAAGAGCAGGTGGTGCAGGGGGGCATAGGGGAGCATCACGCCAAGGTCGCGGCAGTTCGGCGCAACGCCCGGGATCTCGACCCGCGCCGGCGCCAGCACGATCGGCCGCGCCGTCGAGGTGAGCAGCGCCTCGGCTGCCGCCGGCAGCTCGATCAGCCGGCGGGCGGCGGCGAGGTCGCCGGCCATCAGCGCGAACGGCTTCTCCTTGCGGAACTTGCGCTCACGCAGCGCCGCCACCGCGGCAGCGTCGAAGGCATCGCAGGCCAGGTGATAGCCGCCGATCCCCTTGACCGCCAGCACCAGCCCGGCGGCGAGCAGCCGCGCCGCCTCGCGGATCGCCGCCTCGTCCCCCGGCACCTCGCGCTCGCCGTGCCGCAGCCGGAAGTGCGGTCCGCAAGCCGGGCAGGCCACCGGCTGGGCGTGGAAGCGGCGGTCCAGGGGGTCGTCGTAGTCGGCGGCGCAGGCGGGGCACAGTGTCCAGCCCCGCATGGTGGTGCGTTGCCGGTCGTAGGGCAGGCCCAGGACGATCGAGTACCGCGGCCCGCAGTCGGTGCAGTTGACGTAGGGGTAGCCGTGGCGCCGGTCGCCGGCGGCGAACAGCTCCGCGACGCAGGCCTCGCAGACCGGCAGGTCGGGGGAGACGCGGACGGTGAGGGCGCCGCCCGGCGCGCTCTCGCGGATGCCGAACTCGACAAAGCCGCGCGGCGCCACCGCGCCGCGCTCGATGTCCGCGATGCGGGCGGCCGGCGGGGGATGAGCGGCGAGCTCGGCGACGAAGCTGTCGAGCGCCGGCGCCGGCCCCTCGACATGGATCTGGACGCCCTCGCCGGCGTTGAGCACCCAGCCCGCCAGCCCGTGCGCCCGGGCGAGGCGGAAGACGAACGGACGGAAGCCCACCCCCTGCACGACGCCGCGCACGCGCAGCAGCTGGGCCGGGGCCACGGCGCGCCGCCCCGGGACGCTCAGGCGCCCTCGCCGCGGTGGCTGGACCCGCCGCCGGCTGCCGCGGCATCCGCCGTTGCCTCGGGCACCGGCCGCGGCGCCTGCACCGTGCAGCTCCTGCCCTGCCAGCCGACCTCCACCACCCGGCCGTCCTCGACCAGGACGGGAACGCTGCCACGGCCGCCGGTCAGCTCGGCAAGGCGCGCGAACGCCTCGCCGTCGGCCTCGACGTCGTACTCGACGAAGTCGCTGCCTGCCCATTCGAGCCGCTCGCGCAGCTCCGCGGTGTAGGGGCAGCTCCTGGCGCCGTAGAGCTCGAAGCGCTTGGGCTCGGGGAGGTTGGTCATCCCCCGGTGTCCGGAGCTGCCGCCAGCAGCTCGAGCAGCACGTGGTAGGTCGAAGCCTGGACCTCCTGGATGCGCGGGACGTAGTCGCAGGGCACCACCAGCGGGAAATCGGCCAGGCCCCGCCGCAGCGTCTCGCCGCCGTCGTAGCCGAGGAGAGCCACGGTCAGCAGACCGCGCTTGCGGGCCTCGCCGAGGGCCGCCAGGATGTTGGCGGAGCCGCCGCTGGTGGAGATCGCGACCGCCACGTCGGCCGGCCGCGCCTGGGCGATCAGCTGGCGGAGGAAGATCGCCTCGGGGCCGATGTCGTTGGCGAGCGCGCTCAGGATGGCCGGCTCCATCGCCAGCGAGACCGCCGGGATGGGCACGAACCCCGTGCGCGGCGCCACGCAGTCCAGCGCCCAGTCGTTGGCGTCGGTCGCCGAGCCGCCGTTGCCGAAGATGATGAGCTTGCCGCCGGCGGCGATGCGCTCGCGGATCGCGGCGGCGGTTCGGGCGATCGGCTCCGCCTGCGTGCTCGCGACCTCGGCGCGCAGCCGCTCATCGTCCTGCGCCTTCATCCGGATCGAGGCGGCGACCTCGGCGAGCACGCCGCTGGTGTCCTGCTTGCGCCGCCCCAGATAGGGGTAGAGGAAGCCCGAGCTCCCGACCTCGTGTCCCAGCTCGCGGTGCTCGAAGAAGACGTGCACCGTCTCCCACAGGGTGTGATAGACGATCTCGATCAGCTCCTGGTGGATGAAGGGGTCTAACGAGGGCGCGGCGAGAGCGTAGTCGGTGTTGGCGTCGGCGTCGGCGTCGGCGTCGGCGTCGGCGTCGGCGGCGGCGTCGGCTCCCGGCAGCGCGAAGGTCTGGGCGCCGCGCCGGCGCGCGTGGCGCAGGGCCGCCTCGACCTCGGGGTCGCCCGCCGGCGGCCCGAAGCCCATCACCATGTCCTCGGGCCGCACCAGGCAGGCCAGCCAGTCGCCGAACATGAGCGAGAGATCGAGGGCGGGCAACGCCCGTTTGCCGACGATGACCGGATGCACGAACTCGACGGCGACGTGCTGGGCGTCCGTCGCGTGCTGGCCGTTGCCGAACGCCAGCAGCCGGCCACCGCGCAGGAAGCGCTCGGCCATCTCCTTGCAGGCGCTCGCCAGGCGCTCGCTCTCGCCGGGAAAGAACGCCGCCGAGACCCGGTTGCGCTCGTGCAGCCGCTCCGCGGCGAGAGCTGCCTGGCGCGCGGGCGCGGCGCTGGCAGCGGTCAGTGTCGGGGTCGGTGTTGGCGTCGGCGTCGGCATTGGCATTGGCATCGGGGGGGACGGCCTCACGCCTCAGCACTCAGCAGATGCGGGGCAGCGGATCGCCCACCAGCATGTCGACCACCCGCGTGCCGCCGTAGGCGGCGGCGGCGAGGACGGTGCGCGCCGGCTGCTCGCGCACCTCGCCGATGATCGCCGCCGCTTCGCCGCCGGGGACCGAGCGCACCGCCGCCAGCGCCGCCTCGGCCGCCGCCGGCGCCACCACCGCCAGGAACTGCCCCTCGTTGGCGATGTGCAGCGGGTCGAGGCCGAGCAGCTCGCAGGCGCCGCGCACGGCGTCGCGCACCGAGATCGCCTCCTCGACGAGCACGACGCCCAGCCGGCTGTCGCGCGCCAGCTCGTTGAGCGCCGTTGCCACGCCGCCGCGCGTCGGGTCGCGCATCCAGTGCACGTCGGCGGCGGCGGCGGCGAGCAGGCTCTCCACCATCGGGTAGACCGAGCGCGTGTCGGAGCGCAGCTCGGCCTCGAGCTCGATGTCGCCGCGGGCGAGCAGGATGGTGATGCCGTGATCGCCGATCGGCCCGGAGAGCAGCACCTGGTCGCCCGGGCGCACCGCGCTCGCCGCACAGCGGGTCCGCGGGTCGACCCGGCCGACGCCCGCGGTGGTGACGTACATGCCGTCCGCGTTGCCGCGCTCGACCACCTTGGTGTCGCCCCCGACCACCTCGACCCCGGCCCGTCGCGCGGCGTCGGCGATGGCGCGGACCTCGGCCTCGAGGGTCGCGGTCGCGATCCCCTCCTCGATCACGAAGGTGACCAGCAGCGCCAGGGGCCGCGCCGCCGACACCGCGAGGTCGTTGACCGTGCCATTGACCGCCAGCTCGCCGATCGAGCCGCCGGGGAACCGCAGCGGCCGCACCACGAAGCTGTCGGCGGTCAGGGCGAGGCGGGTGCCGTCGAGCTCCAGGGTGGCGGCATCGGCGAGCGGCTCGAGCAGCGCGCCGCCGAGGAGCGGCGCGAACAGCCCTTCGACCAGCCGGCGGCTCGCCTTGCCGCCGGCGCCGTGGGCCATCTCGATCTGGGGGTCGCGGAACCGAAGCTGGGAAGCGGGAGCAGCGCTCGCCTGCGCCGCGGTGGTCTTCATGGGCCCGGGCTCGCCGCCGCCGCGACGCGATGCACGTAGTGGTGATACGCGGCGCAGGCGCCCTCGGAAGAGACCATCAGCGCCCCCACCGGCCGCTCGGGGGTGCACTCGCGCCCGAAGAGCTTGCACTGCGGCGGCTTGAGCACGCCTTTCAACACCTCGCCGCACTGCGCCGCCTTGGGGTCGGTCACCCGGATCCCGGGCACGGTGAAGCGCCGCTCGGAGTCCCACTCCGCAAAGGCGTCGCGCAGCTTGAGCGCCGATTGGGAGATGAACCCGAGCCCGCGCCACTCGAAGTAGGGCCGCAGCTCGAACACCTCGTCGAGAGCGCGCAGCGCCGGCAGGTTGCCCTCCCAGGGAACCACCCGCGCGTACTGGTTCTCGACCTCGGCGCGGCCGTCGGCGAGCTGGCGCAGGATCATCACCAGCGACTGCAGGATGTCGAGCGGCTCGAAGCCCGACACCACCAGCGGCTTGCCGTAATCCTCGGTGATGAACTCGTAAGGGCGGCAGCCGATCACCGTCGAGACGTGGCCCGGCCCGACGAAGGCGTCGAGCCGCATGCCCGGCGAGTCGAGGATGGCCCGGATGGCGGGGATGATGGTGACGTGGTTGCAGAATACCGAGAAGTTGCGGACGCCCAGCTGGCGCGCCCGCAGCAGCGTCAGGGCGGTGGACGGCGCCGTGGTCTCGAAGCCGATGGCGAAGAACACGACGTGCTTGCCGGGATCGCTCTGCGCCAGCTTGAGCGCGTCGAGCGGCGAGTACACCATGCGGATCTCGGCGCCGCGCGCCTTGTGCTCGAGCGGGCTGCCCTTGGTCCCCGGCACCCGCATGACGTCGCCGAAGGCGGTGAAGACCACTCCCGGCAGCTCGGCAAGGGCCAGGCCGTCGTCGGTGCGGCCCATGGGCAGCACGCACACCGGACAACCCGGGCCGTGGATGAGCTCGAGGTTCTCCGGCAGCAGGCCCTCCAGGCCGAAACGGTAGATCGCATGCGTGTGGCCGCCGCATACCTCCATGATCCGGTAGTGGCGGCCGGGCTGCACCAGGCGCCGGATCTCCTCGGCCGCCTGGCGGATGAGCTTGGGGTCGCGGAACTCGTCGACGTAGCGCATGGCCTGCATGCCCGCTCAGGGCTCGCGCCCGAAATCGTAGCCCTGGATCTCGTCCATCGCCTGCTGGTCCTCGCCCAGCATGGCCAGCATCCGCATCTGCTCCTGGGCGCCGTCCTCGCTGATCTTGCTCATCGCGAAGCCGACGTGGATCAGCACCCAATCGCCCGGGCCGATGCCGTCCTCACGCAGCAGATCGACGTTGACCTGGCGCCGCACGCCCGAAACCTCGACCACCGCCAGCGGCAGGTCCGCGGTCATCTCGATGATTCTGCCAGGGATCGCAAGGCACATGGTGACCTCCTCAGCCCATCCTCATCAGCCCATCCTGCTCAGCAAAGCTTGTACCCAAGGCGTCTGGAACAGCACCCAGCCGCCCACCAGGATGGTGCCGACGCCAACCAGCGCCTCGATGCCATGGTACCAGGGGGTGAGATTGCGCGCCGTGCCCTGAAGCGGCAGCGAGATGACCGCCGCCAGCACCGCCATGCCCAGGATCGAGCCGGCGCCGAAGACGGCGATGTAGACGACGCCGAGCCAGACGGACGAGAGGGTGGTGACGGCCACCATCAGCAGCGCCGCGGAACCGGCCATGCCATGGACCAGGCCGACCAGCAGGGCGCGGGAGGGAAACCCCGCGCGATGCGTGTGCTCGTGGCGGTGGGGGTCGTGGACCTCTGCCGGCGCATGGCGATGGGCATGCAGATGGACCGTGCCGTCGTCGTGGCGGTGGGCGTGGAGATGGATGCGGCCGCGGCGCAACCGCCGCAGGACGTCGGCGCCGAGCAGCAGCAGCATCACGCCGACCGCGCCTTCGAGCGCCGCGGCCAGGCGCTGCGGGATCGCGGCGCGGAGCGCCAGGCAGACGCCGCCGACCGCGAGCAGCGTGATGGTGTGCCCAAACCCCCAGGCGACGCCCTGTAGCACCGTCCCGCGCACGTTCCTGCTGCGGGTGGCGAGGCTCGCGACCGCGGCCACGTGATCGGCCTCCAGGGCATGGCGCATACCCAGCAGCAGGCCCAGGAGCAACAGGGACGTCATGGTCTTCTCCTCGGTGCCCTCGATGGTGCCGAGGTCTCGGGCGAGACCCCTCCTTCGCGCCGCAGGACGTCGAGGATCAGGTTTACCGCCTGTTCCACGGCGGCCGCGACCGGCGGGCTCAGTCCCAGCTCTTCGTCGCAGCGCAGCGGCTCGCAGCCGACGAGCAGCACCCGCCGCGGCGTGCCGCCGAGGGTGCGCAGCAACCCGAACACCGCGTCGGGAGTCATGGCGTGAGCATCCGCCCAGCCCGCCGCGCCGGCGCCCAGCGCGGCGACGTCGGGCTCGACCAGATAGACCGTTCCCGGCTCGCCGCCGCGGGGCGTGGCGTCGACCAGGACCGTCAGGTCGTCGGGATGATCGAGCAGCTCGAACGCCAGGTGGATGCCGCGGGTGCCGTAGTCGGCGACCCGGACGTCCGGCGGCAGCGGCCTGCCGGCCAGCTGGCGCACGACCTCGACGCCGAAGCCGTCGTCGCCCATGAAGATGTTGCCGATGCCGGCAACCAGCTGGCGCTGGCTCATCGCTGGCCCGGGGCGGCTACATCGAGCGGATCTTGAGATAGCGGGCCAGGTCGGGCAACGCCGTCACCAGGAAGATGACGACCGTCAGCACCACCACCGCCCCCACCACATCGAGCACCAGGCGTAGCATGGTCACGGTCTCCTTTCGTGCAGCGCGAGGGGTTCCACCTCGTCCGGATAGAAGTAGAAATAGCGCCCGACATGGGCGTGGAGGTCGGCCGCCGGATCGTCGTCGAGGCTCACGGCGAGGTAGGCCTGGCCGTCGACGTCGCGGTGGACGGCTGCCACCCGGGCGACACGGCCGGCGAGGAAGAGGTCCATCGAGTCGGCGCGCCGCTTGGGCGTCAGGCGCACCCGGGAACCGCGGCCCAGGCGCGCCTCCCCGACCTCCAGGGTCGCTTCCTCGGGCGGGGCCATCCCCGGGGGGTTCAGGAACGACTCCCAGCTGGCGAGCTCGGGCGCGGGCGGCGGCGGGGCGGCGGCGGGCGTCAGCGAGCGCACCGCGCCGTGCAGGCGCTCGAGCAGCTCCCTCGGCATGGTGTCGGCGCGCGCGACGATCCGCCGCGCCCGTTCGTCGGTGCCGCGCGCCTCGCGCTTCTCCTCGTCGGTCAGGGTCATGATCCGCAGGGTCAGGATCTCGTCGATCTCGGTCGCGTCGCAGAGGTCGCCGGGGCTCTCCGGCGCCACCGCCGGGTAATCGTAGAGGATGATCGGCGACGACAGCATCACCTCGCGGCTGCCCGCGGGCCCGATCAGGACCGGCCAGGTGTGCAGGTTGGCGCAGGCCGCCGCCGCCGGCGCCGCCGGCGCGGGCGGATCGAGCAGCGAGACGAACGCCCCGTCCTGCACCGCCAGCAGGGTGTGAGCGCCGAGCAGCGAGCGGCGCAGGGCAAGGTCCCGATCGGGCGCCGCGTCGCGCGGCCAGGGTGTCTGGTTCTCGACCCGCACCCGCAGGCGCAGCAGGCCGCCCACCCTCTCGGCAGCCAGCCGCACGACGGCCCCGATCGCCCAGCGCCGGCGCACCAGGCGACCGCGGAGGTTCCCTGCCGGCCCTCGCAGCTCTTCGGCCTCCAGGCCCTCGCCGGCGACGAGCGGGAACCGGCAGTCGCCGGCGAGCAGATCGTGCACGGCGATGCCGGACAGCTCGAGCTCGCGCTCGATCCCTTCGTCCCAGGCCACCAGCCGCTCCCCGGGCTCTCCCCGCTCCCCGTCCAAGTCGAGGTGCTCGACCGGCAAGAACCCGGTAGCCGAGCCCGCAACGGCTTCCTCGATGGTCCGCGCCTGGAGCTGCAGGAAGCGCACCTTGAGGCCGAGCCGCGGCGAGACGCCGGGCGCCGCCGGCTCGAGCAGACACTCGGTCTGCATCTCCCAGGGATCGGCGCCGCCGGTCTCGACGTAACCGCGCGGCGCGACGACGCCGAACTGGAAACGCACCCGGTTCTTCGCCGACGAGGCGCGGTAGGGATAGAGGACGTAGCCCTCGTAGAGGACGGCGTCGGCCACGGCCTGGGCCAGGGCGAAGCCGCTCACGACGGCCTCGTCTCAGCGCCCGCGCCGAGCAGCGCCTCGACGGCGTCGTCCCAGGTGGGCAGCGCGCGGCTGCCCTTGAAGCGATGCAGGGCGTCGAAGGTTTCCCGGCGCAGCCGGATCCAGGCGGTGCCCGGGAAGAAGCTGTCCATGACCTCCCGCCAGACGCGCACTGGCAGCCTGAAGGCAGCCTCCTTCTCCCACGGCACCGGCTGGACGCTGAAGCCGGTCCCCTGCTTGGTGAAGACGGTGCCGCTGAACAGGAACAGCAGCGGGATCTCGCCGTCGTCGAGGGCCTGGAAGTACTTGGCCGCGGTGACCTCGAAGTCGTAGGTGCACGCGACGGGTAGGGCGATCTCGGTAACGTCCGCGAAGCCGGGGACCATCAGCGACGCCTGGGTCCACAGCAACGGCTTGAGCGTCTCGCCCCACCGCCGCGGCTCGCCGAACAGCTCCAGCAGCCTCTCCTCCTCGGCCGCCGAATAGGGGCGCAGCCGGGGCACGATCTGGATCAGGCAGCGCAAGGCGACGGCGTGGACCGGCGTGCCGCCGGCCTCGCCGATCCGCAGCCGGAAGGAGAGGGTCGGCACCGCGGCGTAAGGCTCGGCCTGCGCCCCGAGGATGGTGAACGTCAGCTGGGACATGGCTCCCCGGCGGTCCTCGCGGTCGCCGTCGTGCTGCGGGCGCGCAGCTGAGCGAAGAAGGCCTCGATCTCCTGCCAAGCCTCGGCGCCGCCATGGAAGCCTTTCCAGCGCCGCCGGATGCGGCCCACCAGCTCGTAGCAGGCGTCGATCGGCGCGAGATAGCACTCCAGGCCGGTGGGCCGCTTGTAGACCAGCAGAGCCTCGACGTCCGGCTCCAGATCGAGCAGCACCGGGTTGGCCCGCACCACCTCGTCCCAGGCGTCGAGCGGCAGCAGCGACTCGGTGGCGCCGGCCGGGCTGGGGTAGAAGGCCACGGTGCGGCCGAGGCCGCTGTTGTGGAAGAAGAAGGCGATGCCGACCGGGATCTGCAGGCGATCCCACTGCTCTTCGGCAATGGTCAGCTCGGGCGCGAAGCGGCAGCGGTCGGGCACGGCGCGGTATTTCCCTCCCGCCGCCGCCCGGTTGGTGAACAGCAGGTAGCAGGGGCGGCAGACACAGAGCAGCGAGCGGCTCTCGACGCTGATCAGGTGCCGATGGTCGTCGGGGATCGCCAGGCCGCAGAGCTCGCAGCGCTCGCCGGAACGGGCCTGCGGCCGCGATTCGAGCAGGTTCCGCAGCTTGTCGAGGAACGGGGCGCTGCCGCCGCCACCGTTGAGGGCATCGGGGGCATCGGGGGCGACGGCGGTGGTGTCGGTGTCTGCTGCCATGGCGGCGTCGTCTCCCCGGTACCGGGTCAGGCGCGAGCGCCTCGCGCCGCGCCCTGTCCGATCTGCAGGCACGGGGTGTCCACACCCGGCGGCAGCAGGGTCACGGGCTCCGCGGCGGAGCCCGCGGCGCGCGGCGGCGGTGGTGGTGGGGCGACGGCGCCCTCGACCTCGATGCCGGCGACCTCCGGCGCCGCCGCTTCGATGGCGCTCTCGATAGCGAGCTTCATCGTCACCATCGAGGAGGGACAGCCGTGACAGGTGCCTTCGAGGCGCAGGCGCACCACGCCGCGCTCGACGCCCAGCAGCGTGACGTCGCCGCCGTGCGAACCGAGATGCGGCCGCACCTTGTCGAGGGCGCGGCGGACGCGGGTCTCGAGGTCGAGGGGGTGAAGCCCGTGCAGCAGCAGCAGGCTCGCCACCAGGTTGTCGCCGGCAATGCGGTCGAACAGGCGCTCGGCGACCTCGCCGCCCTCCTGGTCGACGATCTCCAGCAGGCGCCGCAGACCGGCGCCATAGAGCTCCATCACCAGCCGCACCAACTCCTCGGCCTTGGCCCGCGCCGCCGGATCGGCCTGGGCGTTGATCTCGTCGAGCAGCGTCTCGATGCGGTCGCCCATGGCTCGGGCATCGCGGGCGTCGCGACCGTCGATGACACTGCGAGCGTCGAGGGTACTGCTTGCGTCGCGGTGATCGCTGGCGGCTGGCATCTCGCGAGAGCGACCCGTCTAGACCGAGTTGAGCAGCAGCGGCGAGTGGCGCTCCTCCACGACCCGGCCGTTGGGCAGGGTCATGTGCACGCCGCAGGGCAGGCAGGGATCGAAGCTGCGCACCGTGCGCATGATATCGATTCCCTTGAACTTGTCCTGCGGGTTCTCCTCGAAGATCGGGCAACCCTGCACCGCGTCCTCATAGGGGCCGGGAGTGCCGTAGACGTCGCGCGGATTGGCGTTCCAGGGCGTCGGCGGATAGGGGTGGTAGTTGGCGATCTTGCCGTCGCGGATGACCAGGTGGTGCGACAGCACCCCGCGCACCGCTTCGGTGAAGCCGCAGCCGATGCCGTCCTTGGGCACCTCGAACGGCTCCCAGGTCCTGGTGTGGCCGGCGCGGATCTCCTTCAGGGCCTGATCCATGAAATGCAGGGCGCAGCCGGCGGCGTAGGCCTGGAAGTAGGTGCGCGCGCGGTTGCGCTCGATGGTGTTGCTCCACTTGGGGACCTTCCACTCGAAGCTGACCGGCGGCTTGGTCGCGGTCTTCGGGAGGTTGATCTGCACGCTGTTGCCGGTCGACTTGACGTAGCCGATGTCCACCAGCTTGGCGAGCGCCGTCGCCCACAGGCGCGCGATCGGGCCGCCGCCGGTATCCAGCGCCAGGTGGTCCTTGCCGTCGTACCAGCGCGGCGACATCACCCAGCTGTACTTGCCGTCGAAGTCGCGCTTCTGCGGCCGCGGCACCGTGTGCTGGTTCCACGGGTGGCGCCTGTCCACCGGGTTGCCCAGCGGGTCCTTGGTGACGAACTGCTCCATCCCGTCCCAGTCCTCGTAGAAGGAGCTGCCGAGCAGGATGCGGATGCCGAGGTTGATCTGGACCAGGTCGGTGGTCACCAGCCTGCCGTCCACCACCACCCCCGGGGTGACGAACATCTTGCGGCCCCAGTTGGTCATGTCGCGGTAGTGGAAGTTGCAGGCGTCGGGGTCCTGGAAGCTGCCCCAGCAGCCGAGCAGGATGCGGCGGTCGCCGACCTTCTCGTAGCCGGGCATGGCGGTGTAGAAGAAATCGAAGAGGTCGTCGTGCATCGGCACGACCCGCTTCATGAACTCGACGTAGCGCATCAGCCGGCTCAGGTAGTCGGTGAACAGCTGGATGGTCGCCACCGTGCCGACGCCGCCCGGATAGAGGGTCGAGGGGTGGACGTGCCGGCCCTCCATCAGGCAGAACATCTCCCGCGTCATGCGGCTCATCTGCAGCGCTTCGCGATAGAACTCGCCCTCGAACGGATTGAGCGACCGCATGATGTCGCCGATCGTCCGGTAGCCGTGGGCGCCGGCGTTCGGCGCCTCGGTCGTCGCCGCGCGGTCCCACACGCCGGGGTTGGTCTCGCGCACCATCTTCTCGCAGAAGTCGACCCCGACCAGGTTCTCCTGGAAGATGTTGTGATCGAACATGTACTCGGCGGCCTCGCCGAGGTTCATGATCCATTCGCCGAGGTGTGGCGGCTTCACCCCATAGGCCATGTTCTGGGCGTAGACCGAGCAGGTGCAGTGGTTGTCGCCGCAGATACCGCAAATCCGGCTGGTGATGAAGTGCGCGTCGCGCGGGTCCTTGCCCTTCATGAAGATGCTATAGCCGCGGAAGATGGAGGAGGTGCTGTGGCACTCGACGACCTTGCGCTGGTCGAAGTCGATCTTGGTGTAGATCCCCAGGCTGCCGACGATGCGGGTGATCGGATCCCAGTGCATCTCGACAAGCCCGGACTTCCCTGCCTGTGCCGTGGTCGCCATCGCTTTGGCCTCCCTTCTCGCCGTTTGACTTCCTGATCCCCGCCGCCGTCGCTCCTACCAGGTCTTCTGATAACCGGTGGTCAGCTCGCCGCGGCGATGCCGCCACTTGGGCTCCTTGTCGAGAGTGTCTTTGGTCATCCCGCGCAGCGCCCGGATCAGCCCGCCGAACAGGCCGCTCGCCGCCGTCGACACCCTGGCCCCGGGCGGCTCGTCCATGAACGGCATGAACTTGTCCGGGAACCCCGGCATGGTGCAGCCGATGCAGATGCCGCCGACGTTCGGGCAGCCGCCCACGCCGTTGATCCAGCCGCGCTTGGGGACGTTGCAGTGCACCACCGGCCCCCAGCAGCCGAGCTTGACCAGGCACTTGGGCGAGCCGTACTCCTTGGTGAAATCGCCCTGCTCGTAGTAGCCGGCACGGTCGCAGCCCTCGTGCACCGTGGCGCCGAACAGCCACTGCGGCCGCAGCTCTTCGTCCAGCGGGATCATCGGCGCCTGACCCGTGGCCTGATAGAGCAGGTAGAGGATGGTTTCGGACAGGTTGTCGGGCTGGATCGGGCAGCCGGGGACGCAGACGATGGGAATGCCTGCCTTCGAGCGCCATTTCCAGCCGAGGTAGTCGGGCACGCCCATGGCGCCGGTCGGGTTGCCGGCCATGGCGTGGATGCCGCCATAGGTGGCGCAGGTGCCTACCGCCAGCACCACCAGCGCCTTGGGGGCCAGGCGGTCGAGCCAGGCGCTGGTGGTCATCGGCTGACCGGTGGCCGGGTCGTTGCCGAAGCCGCACCAGTAGCCTTCCTTCTTGATCGACTCGTTGGGGATCGAGCCCTCCACCACCAGCACGAAGGGATCGAGCTCGCCCCGGTCGGCCTTGAAGAACCACTCGATGAAGTCGTCCGCACCGCCCACCGGGCCGCATTCGAAGTCGATCAACGGCCAGTGCACCGCGATCTTGGGCAGCCCGGGGAGGGCACCCATGGCGATCTCCTCGATGCTCGGCTGCGTCGCCGCGGTGAGCGCGACCGAGTCGCCGTCGCAGCTCAGGCCCGCGTTGATCCAGAGGACGTGCACAACCGGCTCGGCAGCCTTACCTGGAGTCGCCGTCGGTGCCATGCTCAACCCCCTTTCCGGTTCCAATCAGCTCAGCAGTTCGCCTTGGTCGTCTCCGCCAGCGGCCGGACCGCCGGTGTTTTCGAGTCTAGGAGCCGGCCCGAGACCGCGGTACCCCTCGAAGCGACAGTTCCGCGGGTGGTTTCTCGGGTGGGCGTTCGCCGCCCAGGCGGGTGGCGGGACTATCCGATCGGGTGGGGGGCGACGCGTCCCGGCGCCGCTCGCGGTCCGGGCTGCCGATGGGCCGGGCGGAAGTTGGGGTTATCCTGGTGTCGATGCCCCTTCGCATCTCCCTGCCGGCGGTCGGCTCGGTCGGCTCGCTCGATCCGGCCGAGGCCGAGCACGTGCTGCGGGACCTGGCCGCGGTCTTCGGCGCCGTGCCCGTCGCCGGTGCGCCGGCCGGCGCCCACCTCGCCGAGCCTCCGGACCTCCACGAGATGTACCGCACCCTGGTGGAGCAGATCCCGGCGGTGGTCTTCATGGCGCACCTGGACCGCGGCTTCAGCGACGCCTACGTCAGTCCGCAGATCGAAGAGGCGCTGGGCTACTCGCAGGAGGAGTGGCTGGAGGACCCGATCCGCTGGTATCAACACATCCACCCCCAGGATCGGCAGCGGTGGAGCGTGGAGGCCGCCGACCTGTTCACCACCGGCCGGCCGCTACGGTCGACCTACCGGGTGGTGGCGCGGGACGGCCGCGTGATCTGGTTTCATTGCGAGGCAAAGCTGCTGCGCGACCAGGCCGGGCACCCCTGGCTCCTCCACGGCGTCGCTTTCGACATCACCGAGCGCAAGCTGGCGGAGGAGCAGCTGCGCGGCCTGCTGGACGCGGCCAAGCTGGCCGAGAGGCGGTTGCTCGATTCGCTCGCCGAAAAGGACGTGCTGCTGCGGGAGATCCACCACCGGGTGAAGAACAACCTGGCGGTGATCTCGAGCCTGTTCTACCTTCAGTCCACCTACACCGACGACCAGGGGACGCTCAAGCTCCTCGAGGAGAGCCAGGACCGGGTGCGCTCCATGGCGCTGGTCCACGAGCTGCTGTACGGCTCCGAGAACCTGGCCGCGGTCGACTTCGCCAAGTACGTCTCGGACCTGTGCGAGCAGCTCATCCAGACCTACGCCCACCCCGCCGGCCGGATCCGCCTGACCAAAGAGCTCGAGCCCGTCCGGCTGAACATCGACCACGCGATTCCCTGCGGGCTGATCCTCAACGAGGTGGTGAGCAACGCGCTCAAGCACGCCTTCCCGGGAGCCCGCGGCGGCGTGATCCACGTCACCCTGCGCCGGGAGGCCGGCGGCGAGTGCCTGCTGCGCGTCGCCGACGACGGCGCCGGCATCCCTGCCGAGCTGGACCTCGCCACCCAGGGATCGCTCGGCCTGCGCCTGATCCGCACGCTGACGCGGCAGCTCGACGGCCGGATCGAGCTGCTGCCGGCTCATCCCGGCACCGAGGTGCGGCTGGTTTTCGGCGCCCCGCCTTAGCAAACCGCGGGCGTACTCCTTTCAACAGGCCTGGCCTCCACGGTTCGGCGAGCCGGCGCGGAATGAGCGCCGCCGCCGCCATCTGAGCGCTTGCCAGATGGAGAGCGATAGACATATCGCAATATGGCGCAACCTCAGTTGCAACCGGCCGGCTCCTTTGACAACATCGCCAGTACTACACGGCTCACTGGCGACACGGGAGTAGGACCATTGACGGGCAGCGCGGTCATAGGGAGGCGCGAGCAATGGTTGCCGACTTGCAAGCGCATGGCGAGTTCCGAGGCCTGACGGACCGGGATTGGGACGCGCTGCTGCGTGCGATCGATCACAAGCTTTGCACGCCGTTCCTCGGCGCCGGCTCATGTGCCGGCGTGCTCCCCCTCGGTCGAGAGATAGCTCAGGCTTTGGCAGAGGAGTATGGATATCCCTTCCCAGACACGACCAATCTCATGCGCGTGGCTCAGTACGTCGCGGTAGAGGGAGGCGGAGGCCCTGACGAGCCGCGGCTCCGCATCAAGGAGGCGCTTCAGCATGCGACGCCACCTGATTTCAGCGATCCTGACGAACCTCATCGAGTTCTGTCTGACCTCGGTCTGCCTCTCTACATCACCACCAACTATGACGACTTCATGTTGCAAGCTCTACTGCGGGGCAGGTCGCCGCGTCCGGCCCAGTGGGACGTATGCCGATGGTACCTTGCCCGTCGCGGCAAGCGGATCAAAGCGCATGTGGAGCCCACTCCGGAACAGCCCTTGGTATTCCACCTCCATGGCTGTCTCAAGACCGTGGAATCCATGGTGGTCAGCGAGGACGATTATCTCGACTTCCTGATGTTCATTTCGGAAGATCGAAAGTTGATCCCGCCGAGAATAGAGGAGGCGTTTGCCTCGACCTCTCTTCTCTTCATGGGCTATAGCCTCGACGACATGAGCTTCAAAGTGCTGTTCCGCAAACTCGCCATCTACATGCAGGTCGGACAGGCCGCACGCCATGTCTCCGTGCAACTGGGGCCGAGCGATAGCGAGGTGGACGGAAACCAGGTCGACCGGCTGCGGCAGCAACGGAAGTACCTCGAAGAACAGTTCAACCTCAAGGGCGTCAAGGTCTACTGGGGCACGTGCGCGCAATTCGCCGCCGAGCTTCGATGGCGCTGGGAGGCGTTCCATGCCCACTGACGAGGGTCCGTATGTCGGACCGCGTCCGTTCGAGGAAAAGGATGCCGCGTTGTTCTTCGGGCGCGAGCGTGAGGCGCGCGATCTTGTCGCGTTATGCGTGGCCCATCCGATCGTTCTGGTATTCGGCCCCTCCGGCGCCGGCAAGACCTCGCTCTTGAGCGCTCGCGTCATCCCGGCGCTGAAGACGCGAGGGTGGGTCGCGAGCGGGATCCGCGTCGGAGGCCAGGGAAAGGATCGGGCTGATGCGGCACCGCAAAAGAACATCTTCGTAGCGAACGCCCTATCAAGCCTTCAGGGCGTGCCAGCGCTGCCGGCCGCCACTGGCGCGGTCACCTTTGCCGAATACCTCGATCAGGTCCGGCGTGGTGCAACGGAGGAAGCCGGACTCCGCGTGGTCATCTTCGACCAGTTCGAAGAACTGTTCACGCATCATCTCGATCGCTGGCGCGACCGGGAGAGCTTCTTCGAGGACCTCGGCAATGCCATCGAGAGAGACCGTCAGCTGAGGATCATCTTCTCGATGCGGGAGGAGTATCTCGGTAGCATGGACCGCTACGAAGATCTCCTGCCCGAGGGCTTACGCACTCGCTTCGGTTTACAGCCGCTTCGCGAAGAAGCGGCCCTCCTGGCAGTGACCCGGCCTCTCGAGGGGACCGGGCGCGAGTTTGCTCCCGGCGCCGCGGAAGACCTGGTTTCAGAGCTTATCTCTGTCTCGGCACGCAAGGACCCAGTGGCTAGTGGCGAGCCGAGTGCGGCACCGGGGGAGGCCAATGCTGCTTTGACCAGAATCCGCGGGGAGTTCGTGGAACCGCTCCATCTCCAGGTCGCCTGCCGGCGTCTGTGGCAGTCTCTGCCAACAGGAACGCAGACCATCGGCAAAAGCTTCATCCGGGACTTCGGAGACGTGGAGACCGCGCTTGCAAGCTATTACGACAGCTGCGTCGAGGAGGCTTCCAGGAAGTGCGGCTTCCCGCAAGGGCGGCTGCGGAACTGGTTCGAGCACCACCTCATCGTCTTCGGTGCTGAAAGGGGCCTGGTGCTGCGGGGGCCGAGGACGACGGCCGGACTCGAAAACGCCGCGGTCGACTGGTTCGAGGGCGCCCATTTGATTCGAGCGGAGAAGCGGGGTGATGCCACCTGGTACGAGCTCTCGCACGGCCGCCTGGTCGAGCCTATCCAGAGGGCCAACCAACGCTGGCGGCGGGCCAATTCGCCCGACTATCCGATGGCCGCCGAGCTCGAGAGGCGGAGCAGAGAGTGGACCCAGGATGGGAAGAGTAAGGAGCGACTTCTCTCGACCGCCGAGATTCCTGCTGCTTTGGCGTGGTTGGCAGGGCAAGGGAGCGACCCTTGGAGCGGCAGCGAAGGAATCCAGCAGTTCATCGACGCGAGCAGGATCGCGGCGGAAGGCAAGAAGGCTGACGAGCAGGCTGCGATCTCGCGCAAGCGAGGCTATCTGCTTGCTGCCTTGTGCTGCACTACTTTGCTTGCGATATTGGCGGGATGGAGCGGATGGACAAACCGCCAGCGTCGGTTGGCTGAAGCGCAGGAAAGCGGTAACCTGGTCCAACAGCTTTTACACGAAGAAGGGTTGGATTACATAGCCCTCGCGCACGAGGTAACGGCCATCAAGCCGTTCCAAAAGGACCGCGAGCCTCCGAAGAAGTTGACCGTAGGTCTGCAAAGGGCGCTGGACAGAGTCAATGCACCCTGCTGGCTTTGGCCAAAGGATCCGACCCATGCCTTCAGGTTGTCTGGTGACGGCAAGATCATCTTTACCGCCACCGAGAAGGGTTGGGAGGCTTGGGACGCGTGTGCGGAAAGGCCTCTTCAGCTCACACCCGTGGGCCCATTCGATGGGAGCTCACCTCCTTTGATCCCCGGAGAGAATTATCAGATCGATTCCACGGATCGCGGTGATCACCTCCTCGTGCGCCGTCAGGAGGCTGGTGAGTTTCGATACCAGCTATTCAAAGTGCGGTCGATTGCAAACGACCATCAAGAAGATGATGCCGTGGATGTCGGCGCGATGGATCAGTGCTTCTTGGTGCGCTCTACCTGGCACTCAGACACCGGCTTTGTCCTGCTTTGCGTCGACAAGACTCACAAGACGTGGACGGCAAATATCTCCGCCGACGGCAAGCTTGAACAAATGCGAGAATCGATCTCGACAATTGGACCGTGGTGGTCGAAGAGCGTAAAGTCTTTCCAGTCTCCATCGAGACAGCATGTTGCATGGACATATAGCGCACCTGCCGATGATGGCAACGGGTTCATCTCCAAGGATGCCTCTCTTCATGTTGAAGGGTTGATTGCCGCAGGTCAGGCCACAGGAGACAAGGTCATCGCTGGGAACAGCCACATCCCAATCAGCGCCAAATTCTCGTCGCTGGAAGTAAAGTTCTCATCAGACGACCATCTAATTGCGATTCAAGAGGACGACAACCTCTCAGCTTGGACAATCCCCCTTGAAGGCGGCCCGCCGAGACTAGAGCTCCAAATCACGGTGCACCCATATGAGTCGCGTCAGTTCTTTGTCACCGATCATGCAATAAGCTTGCTAACCCGCGACTATGACAGCCTGGTGATTTATAGCCTTGGAAAGATAAGCAGCGGTCATCCGAAGCTCCTGAGAGCTTCTACCGAAGATCTGGTGAGCCTCTCCCTGCACGATCAATCGCACAAAGATGCTCCCCGCTTTCTCTGGGCTGGCACCAAAGGCCCCCTGCTCGTGACACTCGACGAGGCCGCCGACAAGAGATCGTTGACGGCGCGCATCTGGAACTCCGACACTTGGCAGGTCGTGGCGCGGCGCGAAGACCTACCGCGCTTTGGGCCAGCCTATTGGTCGAGCGATTACAGAACCGTGGGGATCGGGACTATAGACGGCTCGATCAGAACCTACCCTCTTGAAGGAGTGCGAAGGCTCCCGGGGAACGACCTCGCAGTAGTGCACCTGCTGGACCAGGCATGCGACAAAATCCAGAAACGAGTGGCTGAGAGCCCCAGGTTCGCTGCAGACTCGAACGAGGCGATCGCGGCCTGCTCTTCTGTCGAACCGAAATTCAGAGCGCTGCGATTCCTACGGGACTGGGCTCCTTGGTGAGTGGGGGACGGCGTAAACAGCCTTGGGCGAGAAATCCCGGCGGCAGTCCGTCTAACAAGGGACAAGGAGGTGCTGGCATGGGCAAGAGAAAGATTCGGCGCAGGGCCTGCGGAGTCGTCGTCGTCACGATGTGCCTCTTCGTGGGGCAAGCAGCGTCACCAGCAGCGAGCGGCGTGCCGGCGCCCGGGAAGGCCAAGGCGGCTGCCACGCCCGACCTCCCGGCTTCGACCATGGGGCACACTCATTACCTCGACTACAAGAATGGCTTCCGGGGCGTTGCCTTCGGAGCGCCGTTCGCGAGCATGGGAGAGCTCGAGCTGATCGCGGAGGACGGTCCCTGCAAGTTCTACAGGAAGGCTGCCGAGGATCTCAAGCTCGGCAACGTCGCGTTGTCCGAGGTGACCTACAGCTTCATCTCCGACAAGCTCATGGGGGTGACGCTTCACACCAAAGGTCCGGCTCAGGGGAGGGCCCTGCTCAAGGTCTTCGAGACCGCCTTTGGCAGAGGTGCCCAGGTGCAGCGAGGCCTCGAGCTGTATCGCTGGCGCGGGCAGATCGCGAACGCGCGCTACAGCGAGGACCAGAAAACCGGCGACGCGGAGGGATGGATCGGCAACAACTCCCTCCAGGACGGCTATGAAACCTTCGAGCACCAGATGATCGTCAAGGCCGCCGAGAGCCTTTGAGCGGCGAAAGGGGAACCGACATGGATGATCCACAGAGGGACGGCAAGCTCCCGGAGCCGGAGCCGAAGGAAACGCCGACGGCGGGAATCACGCCGCGCATCAAGGCGGCGGTGTCGATCGCGGCCTTCGCCGCCGCCGTCGTGGCCGGCGGGCCCGCGGCGGCAACCCCGGCCGGCGGCGCCGGGTCGATGGCGGAGCGGGTGACGGCCGTGCGGCTGGCTCTCAGCCGCCGTCTCGACGGCGAGAAGCAGCTTTGGGGGGCCACGCCGCCGGACCTGCCTTTCCCGCAGCAGGAGCTTGCTCAGTGGGGGAACTGGAACAACTGGGGCAACTGGAACAACTGGCGGGACTGGAACAACTGGCACGACTGGGCCAACGCCTGGACCAACTGGGTCAACATTTGAGGTTGCTGGCGGGAGCGCGGCGAGACGGCTGACGGGAAAGGGCCTGCTGCGGCGCTGAGAGGGCAACGGCCATGACCGGGCGAGAGAAGGTGCGTGGAGAGGGGATCGACCTGCTGATCCTGCAGCCGACCCCTTTCTGCAACATCGACTGCGACTACTGCTACTTGTCGTCCAGGTCGTCGACCAAGCGACTCGCTCCGGCGACCCTGCGGGCCGCGCTGACGAAAGTCCTGGCGTCCGGGCTGGTGCAGGGTCCTCTCAGCATCGTGTGGCACGCGGGTGAGCCGCTGGCACTGCCGCTGGCCTTCTACGAGGAAGCCTTCGCGGTGATCGCATCGGCGGTGGGCGGCGATCAGGAAGTGTCGCACTCGATCCAGACCAACGCCACGCTGGTCAATGACCGCTGGTGCCGGTTCATCCGCCAGCACCAGGTCAAGATCGGCGTGAGCCTGGACGGGCCGGCGTTTCTGCACGACGCCCACCGCCGCGACCGCCGAGGAAAGGGAACCCACGCTCGCGTCATGGCCGGCGTGAAATGCCTGCAAGCCAACGACGTCCCCTTTCACGTCATCGCGGTCATCACCGCCCAAGCGCTGGGCCATCCGGATGAGGTGATGGAGTTCTTCCTCGAGCACGGCATCCGCAACGTTGGCTTCAACATCGAGGAGCTAGAGGGGACCCACGGGGAATCGACCCTCACGGCGCCGGCGCACCGCCAAGCCGTGCTCGCCTTCTTGCGCCGGGTCTACGAATACCACTGCGCCGCGAACGGCGCGATCAGAGTCCGCGAGTTCGACCGGGCGTATCAGGCCATCGCCACCGCCGACGTCGGGTCGTCGACGGCGGCGAAGACGGCGAACGACCAGGTCCGACCTTTCGGCATCGTCAGCATCGACTGCGACGGCAATCTATCGACGTTCTCGCCCGAGCTGCTGGGAGCTCGCAGCCCGCAGTTCGGCAATTTCCTGTTCGGTAACGTCAATCAGGTCGACCTCGCCGACGTGCTCCTCCATCCGGTTTTCCGGGAAGTCGCCAATGAGATCGCAACCGGAGTCGAGCTCTGCTCGCGGTCGTGCGAGTACTTCCCATTCTGCGGCGGCGGTGCACCGTCGAACAAATACTTCGAGAACGGCACCTTCGCATCGACCGAGACGATGTACTGCCGGTACGTGATCAAGGCTCCGCTGGACATCGTGCTCGCGGACCTCGAGCGGTCGCTGAGCCTGGCTCATTGAGCCGCGGGGAGGCGGCCGCTCGTCTGGACGCCGTAGAACGGCGAGTGGTGGGCTTCCACCACCCTGCCGTTGCCGAGCGTCATGTGCACGCCGCAGGGCAGGCAGGGATCGAAGCTGCGCACGGTGCGCATGATGTCGATGCCCTTGAACTCGTCCGGCGGGCTCTCCTCGAAGATGGGAGTGTTCTGCACCGCGTCTTCATAGGGGCCAGGCGTGCCGTACAGGTCGCGGACGCTGGCGTTCCAGGGGGTCGGCGCGTAGGGATGGTAGTTGGCGATCTTGCCGTCGCGGATCACCAGGTGGTGCGAGAGCATGCCGCGGACGGCTTCGTGGAAGCCGCAGGCGACGGCCTGCTCGGGCACCTTGAACTCGTTCCAGGTCCGGGTGCGGCCGGCGTGGACCTCGGCCAGGGCGCGCTCCACGAAGGCGTAGGCGCAGGCCGCGGCGTAGGCCTGGAAGTAGGTGCGGGCACGATTGCGCTCGATCGTGTTGCACCACCTCGGGATCTTCCATTCGAGCTCGGTCTCCGGCAGCGTCGCCGTCCTGGGGAGGCGGATCTTGACGCCCCCGCCGGTAGCCTCGACGTAACCGAGGTCGACCCTGCCCGCCAGCGCCGTCGTCCAGAAACGCGCCAGCGGACCGCCGCCGCTGTCGAGCGCGAGATGGTCCTTACCGTCGAACCAGCGCGGCGCCATCACCCAGCTGTACTTGCCTGCGAAGTCCCGCTGCTGGGGCCGCGGGATGGTCGTCTGGTTCCAGGGGTGGCGCTGATCCACGGCATTGCCGAGCGGGTCGTGGGTGACGAACGTCTCGCCGCCCTGCCAGTCGTCGTAGAAGGAGTGGCCGAGGAGGACCCGCATGCCGAGGTTGATCTCCACCAGGTCCTGGGTGATCAGCTTGCCGTCGACCACGATGCCGGGCGTCACGTACATCGACCTGCCCCAGGTCGACATGTTGGCGTAGGTGTAGTCGCACACCTCGGGGTCGTTGAACGATCCCCAGCAGCCAAGCAGCGTTCGCCGGTGGCCGACCTGCTCGTAGCCCGGCAGCGCGGCATAGAAGAAATCGAACAGGTCGTCGTGCAGCGGCACGCAGCGCTTCATGAACTCGGCGTAGCGGGCGAGCCGCGCCAGGTAGTCGGTGAACAGCTGCACCGTCGCCACGGTGCCGACGCCGCCGGGATAGAGGGTCGACGGGTGGGCGTGGCGCCCCTCCATCAGGCAGAACATCTCCCGGCTGTAGCGGCTCACCTCCAGGGTGGCGAGATAGAAGGCGCCGGTGAACGGGTTCAAGGCCGTCATGATGTCGGCGATGGTGCGGTAGCCGTGCAGCTCGGCGTGCGGCGCCGGCGTCCGCTTGGCCTGCTCCCAGACGCCGGGATTGGTCGACCGCACCATCTGTTCGCAGTAATCGACCCCGACCATGTTGTCCTGGAAGAGGTTGTGATCGAACATGTACTCGGCCGCTTCGCCGAGGTTGACGATCCAATCCGCGAGCGGCGGCGGCTTCACCGCGAACGCCATGTTCTGCGCGTACATCGCGCAGGTGGCGTGGTTGTCGCCGCAGATGCCGCAGATCCGGCTGGTGATCAGATGCGCGTCGCGCGGATCCTTGCCCTTCATGAAGACGCTGAAGCCGCGGAAGATCGAAGAGGTGCTGTGGCACTCCACCACCTCGCGGTTGGCGAAGTCGATCTTGGTGAACAGCCCCAGGCTGCCGACGATGCGGGTGATCGGGTCCCAGTGCATCTCCACGATCCGCGGCGGCTGGCGGACCGGCGGGACGGCGGTCATTCGTCGCTCTCCCCGCCGCCCCAGGCGGCTCCTGAGGACGACCGCGACCGCCAGCTCGGCACTTTATTGAGCGAGCCCTTGGTGAACTGCCGGAGGGCCTTGATCGCCTTGCCATAGGTCATCAGGGCGGCGGCGGACAGCAGCGACCCAGGCGGCTCTTCCATGAACGGTTGGAACTTGTCGGGAAAGCCGGGCATGGTGCAGCCGATGCAGATGCCGCCGACGTTGGGGCATCCCCCCACGCCGCCGATCCAGCCGCGCTTGCCGACATTGCATTGCACCACCGGTCCCCAGCACCCCAGCTTGACGATGCAGACCGGCGAGCCGTGGACGGCGCCAAACTCTCCCTGCTCGTAGTAGCCGCCGCGGTCGCAGCCCTCGTGCACCGTCTGGGCGAAGAGCCAGCGCGGGCGCAGGACCTCGTCGAGCGGGATCGGCGCCGCCCGTCCGGCGAACTGGTGACAGAGATAGAGGAGGGTCTCGGTCAGGTTGTCCGGCTGGACGGGACAGCCCGGAATGCACACCAGCGGGACGCCCGCGTGCGACCGCCACTCCCAGCCGAGGTAGTCGGGAAGGCCCATGCAGCCGGTGGGGTTGCCGGCCATCGCATGGATGCCGCCGTAAGCGGCACAGGTGCCGGCGGCGACGACCGCCCAGGCCCTGGGCGCCAGGCGATCGATCCACTCGCAGGTCGGGATCGGCTGGCCGGTCGCCGGATCGGTGCCGAACGCCGCCCAGCAGCCTGCTGGCTGGTTGCTTTCGTCGGGGATCGATCCCTCCACCACCAGGATGAACGGCCCCAGCTCGCCGGCCGCACCACGATAGAACGCGGCGAGGAAGTCGTCGCCGACCGCCGTCGCCAGCAGCGGGTTGTAGAGCTTGATCTTCGGCGCCCACGGGATCGCCCCGCGCACCAGGTCCTCGATGCTGGGCTGGGTCGCGGCGGTCATGGCGATGGTGTCGCCGTCGCAGCTCAGCCCGGCGTTGATCCAGAGCACCGCGATCTCGCCGGCAGGGGCGGCCATCAGGCGTCCCCCGCCGGCGGCTCCGGCAAGGCCGCGACGGCGAGCGCTCGCAGCGGCTCGCCCGCCACCGCCCGCAGCTCGCCGCCGCCGCGCCGCCCGGGGCGCCGGTCGCGCAGCACCAGCACCGCGCCCAGCAGCGCTCCCCGCGCGTCCGTCACCGGCGCGGCGCTGCTCGCCACCGGGATCGCGGCTCCCTGCCGGTCGATCAGCAGCGCGTCGCGTGCGGACGGCTCCGGCGGGCACCCCTGCAGCACCGGAACGGCCGGCGATTCGACCTCCTGCCGGGTGGCTTCGTCGACGAGGCGGATGACCTCCTGCATCGGCCGGCCGGCGGCCTCGCCCAGCGTCCAGCCGGTGATCGCCTCCGCCGCGGCGTTCAGGAAGCTCACCTGGCCCAGGGGATCGATGGCGATCACGCCGTCGGCGATCTCCGCCAGCATCGCGGCGTGGACCGCGCCCCGGTCCTTCGCCGACTGCTCGGCCCTGGCCCGGCTCACCGCCGAGGCGATCGCGATCCGCAGGTCCTTTTCCTGAAAGGGCTTGAGGACATAGCCGAAGGACACCCCGCGCATCGCCCGGTCGAGCGTCGAGGGATCCGAGTGCGCCGTCAGGTACACCACCGGCACGTCGAAGCGCTCGCGGATCAGCGCCGCGGCCTCGATGCCGTCGAGCGCGCCCTTGAGCCGGATGTCCATCAGGACGAGGTCGGGCTGGGTCTCCGCCATCGCCCGCAGCGCCTGCTCGCCGGTGTCGGCGACCGCGACCACCTCGATCTTGAGCCGCCCCAGGCGATCGCGGATCTCCTCGGCGACCAGCGCCTCGTCCTCGACCACCAGCAGGCGGAGGCGGGCGGTGGGGTCGCCGGCAGGGGCGGCCGGATCCTGGTGGCGCAGATACCAGCGGCTGGCTTCGGTGCGGTTGGAGACCGCCAGGCGCTGGTAGACGTTCTGCAGGTGGAACTTGACCGTGTTCTCGCTGACGTGCAGCCTTTCCGCGACCTGCCGGTTGCTCAGCCCCTGCGCGACCAGGGCGAGCACCTCGGCGCCACGCTCCGACAGGGGATCGGGCACACTCGCCAGGGCGCTGCCGTCCAGCCAGCGGCGGGCGGCGGCGGGGAAGACGAGCTTTCCGGCCATCACCTGCCGCACCCCCTGGACCGTCTCCTCCGGCGGATCGGACTTGAGCAGCAGGCCGTCGGCGCCGGCGCGGATGGCGGCATGGATGGTCTGCCCGTCCCCGAACGCCGTGAGCACCACGACCTTGGTCTCGGGACTGCTGCGGCGGATGTGATGCAGACAGGTCAACCCGTCCATGACCGGCATCTTGACGTCGACCACCGCCACCTCGGGGCGAAACCGCTCCACCGCTTCGCACAGGCGCTGGCCGTCCCGGGCGGTCGCGACCACCCGCAGGTCGGCCTCGGCCTCGAACAGGCTCTTCAGCCCCGCCAGCACCACGGCATGGTCGTCGCCGAGGACGATCCGAACCAGGCCGGCCGGCTCGGTGTCTCCGGCGTTGCCGGCGTGGCCGGTGCCTTTGGCGTGGGCGGTCCTCTCAGCCATCGAGCGGCACCCTGGCGATGACGCGGGTCCCCTTGCCGGGAGCGCTGTCGATCCGCAGGGCGCCGCCGACCAGCGCCACCCGGTCGCGCATGCCGCGGAGCCCGATGTGCTCCTGCCGCTCGGTGGCTCGCTCCCCGGTCAGGGGCGGCGGCGTGAAGCCCCGGCCCTCGTCGCTCACCTCGAGGACGATGAACGCGCCCTCGCGGTCCAGACGCACCAGGTGGCGGTCGGTCCGCGAGTGGCGGTAGGCGTTGGCCAGCGCCTCCTGGCAGGTCCGGTAGAGCGTGATCTTGACCGCCGCCGGAACGTCGCGCGGGCGATCCACCAGGCGCAGCTCGACGCGGTTGCCGGTGGCGGCCTCGAACTGCACGATCTGGCTCTCGATCAGCTCCGCCACCTCCTGCTGCAGGAAGTCGGCGGCGCCGAAGGCGGTGAGGAAGCCGCGGGTCTCGCGCAGCGCGCCCGCCAGCGCCCCGGCGACCTGCTGCAGGTGGCGGTCCCATTCCTGATCGGAGATCGGCTGCCCGCTCCGCCGGCGCCGCTGCATCAGGGCCACCTGGGAGGAGGCGGCAAAGAGCTGCTGGACGGGGCCGTCGTGGAGGTCCAGGACGATGCGGCGCAGCTCTTCCTCGGTGACGGCCAGGAGGCGCCGCGCGGCCTGCTGCCGCGATGAATGCTTTGGGGAGCGCGGGGGCGTCGCCGAGGTTTTGAGAAGCGCCATAGGCTCGTGGAAGGCACGTCGCCGGAGGGCCGCGTGGTCAGCATAGCATCGAAGCCTGCAAGCCGGCGCGCGATTCATATCGTGATACGATTCTATTGAGCGGCGCGCCGATCTGTACTAGAGTCGGGCGCAACCGCAGCAGACCGTTCACGACCTCTCGAGTTCGAGTGGAGAACTTATGGCCGATGCATCTTTCTTCGACCGCCGGAGAACCGTTGCGCCGCCGGGCTTCAACCGCTGGCTCGTCCCCCCGGCCGCCCTGGCCATCCACCTGTCGATCGGTCAGGCCTACGCCTTCAGCGTCTTCAACCTGCCGCTGTCGAAGCTGATCGGCATCAAGGACTCCGTGCCCGGAGACTGGAAGCTCAGCACCCTCGGCTGGGTGTTCAGCGTCGCCATCGTGTTCCTCGGCCTTTCCGCCGCCGTCTTCGGCCGCTGGGTGGAGCGGGTCGGCCCACGCCTGGCGATGTTCGCCGCCGCCTGCTGCTTCAGCGGCGGTTTCCTGGTCGGCGCCCTGGGCATCTACACCCACCAGTTCTGGCTGCTGCTGGCAGGCTACGGGGCGCTGGGCGGGGCCGGGCTCGGCCTCGGCTACATCTCGCCGGTGCGGACGCTCATCAGCTGGTTCCCCGACCGGCCCGGCATGGCGACGGGCATGGCGATCATGGGCTTCGGCGGCGGCGCGATGATCGCCTCGCCGCTCTCGGTCTGGCTGATGGCGCACTTCAAGACGGCGACCTCGATGGGGGTCTGGGAGACCTTCGTCGCCATGGGGCTGATCTATTTCGCCTTCATGATGTTCGGCGTGGTGAGCGTGCGCATCCCCGCCGCCGGCTGGAAACCCGCCGGCGCCGGCACCGCCGCCGGCGTCCGGCAGGTCCCGGCCGGGGCCAACGTCGAGGTCAACGAGGCGATGCGGACGCCGCAGTTCTGGCTCCTCTGGTGGGTGCTGTGCCTCAACGTCACCGCCGGCATCGGCGTGCTGGGCCAGGCATCGCCGATGATCCAGGAGGTCTCCCACGGCGCCATCAAGGCCGCCGCCGCCGCCGGCTTCGTGGGCCTGCTGAGCCTTGCCAACATGCTGGGCCGGTTCTTCTGGTCCTCGACCTCCGACTACATCGGGCGCCGCGCGACCTACACCACGTTCTTCCTGCTCGGCGCGACGCTGTACGCGCTGGTCCCGACCCTCGGCCGGCTCGACACCGTGGCCCTCTTCGTGCTCGGCTACGTCGTGATCCTCTCCATGTACGGCGGCGGCTTCGCCACCATCCCCGCCTACCTGCGCGACATGTTCGGCACCATGGAGGTGGGCGCGATCCACGGCCGGCTGCTCACCGCCTGGTCGGCGGCGGGGGTCCTCGGTCCGGTGCTGGTGAACTACATCCGGGAGTACCGCATCGCGCAGGGCGTGCCCAAGGCCGAGGCCTATAGCGTTACGATGTACGTCATGGCGGGCCTGCTGGTGGTGGGCTTGATCTGCAACCTGCTGGTCAAACCGGTGGACGCCAAGCATCACTACCAGGCGAAGGACGCCGAGAAAGCGGCCTGAGGCGGTCCTTTCGCCCGCCCGGCAAGCGCGATCCCAAGGAGATCTCTTCCGATGCCCGAAACCAGCTCGCCGCCGCCCGCCGACGCCAACGCCTCGTCGCCGCTCCAGCTCGTCTTCTCCTGGCTCTTCGTCGGCATCCCGCTGGCGTGGGGAGTGTGGGAGGTGGCCGCGAAATCGCTCGACCTGTTCACCAAGTAGCCACCGGTGAAGGCAGCATCCTTGCAGGAGGAAGCACCATGTCCGACCGTCCGCTGCGACTGCACACGCCTCTCGTCCGCGACCACGGCAAGCTGCGCCCCGCCGGCTGGGACGAAGCCCTCGACCGCGCCGCCCGCGGCTTCCAGGCCGCGGTCGGCAAGCACGGCCCGCAGACTTTCGGGCTCTTCAGCTGCTCGAAGACGACGAACGAGCTGAACTACCTGGCGCAGAAGTTTGCGCGGGTGGCGGTCGGCAGCAACAACATCGACAGCTGCAACCGGACCTGACACGCCCCCAGCGTCGCCGGTCTGGCGGCGGTCTTCGGCATGGGCGGCGGCACGACCTCCTACAAGGAGGTCGAGGAGACGGACCTGATCGTCCTCTGGGGCAGCAATGCCCGGGACACGCATCCGATCTTCTTCCATCACCTGCTCAAGGGGGTCCACAACGGCGCCCGCCTCTACGTCGTGGACCCGCGCCGGACGTCCTCCGCGGCCTGGGCGGTGCGGCACCTGCCGCTCGACGTCGGCACCGACATCGCCCTGGCCAATGCCGTGGCGCGGGAGATCCTTGCCGCCGGCCTGGAGAACCGCGCCTTCGTCGACCACGCCACCAGCGGCTTCGGCGAGCTGCGCGCGGCCGTCGAGCCCTGGACGCTGGCCCGCGCCGAGGAGGTCACCAGCGTGCCGGCGGCAACGATCCGCGAGCTGGCCCACGCCTACGCCCGCGCCGACCGCGCGGTGATCTGCTGGACCCTGGGCATCACCGAGCACCACAACGCGGTGGACAACGTCCGGGCGCTGATCAATCTCGCGCTGCTCACCGGCCACGTCGGCCGCTACGGCTCGGGGGTCTGCCCGCTGCGCGGCCAGAACAACGTGCAGGGCGGCGGCGACATGGGCGCCCTGCCGGACCGCCTGCCGGGCTTCCAGCACGTCGAGAACGACCAGCTGCGGGCCAAGTTCGAGCGCGCCTGGGGAAGTCCGATCCCGCCCCGCGCCGGCTGGCACCTGAGCCACATGTTCGACGCCATGGAGCGCGGCGAGATGACGGCCCTCTACGTCATCGGCGAAAACCCGGCGAGCTCCGAAGCGGACCAGCACCGCACGGTGCGGCTGCTCTCGGGACTCGACTGCCTGGTGGTGCAGGACATGCTGCTGACGCGGACCGCCGAGATGGCGGACGTGGTCTTTCCCGCCGCCGCCGGCTGGTGCGAGTCCGAGGGCACCGTGACCAACAGCGAGCGCCGGGTGCAGAGGGTGCGCCGCGCGCTGCCGCCACCTGCCGGCGTGCGCGACGACCTCGAGATCCTTTGCGAGCTGGCGCGCCGCATGGGCAAGGACCTCGGCGCCGCCACCGCCGAGGAGCTCTGGAACGAGGTGCGCTCCCTGAGCCCGGCCCACGGCGGCATGTCCTACGCCCGCCTGGAAGCGTTGGACGGCATCCAATGGCCGTGCTACGACGAGTCGCATCCGGGGGAGCTCTACCTCCATGGCCGCCTCTGGGAGCGGCCGGTCCTGGGGCCGCTGGCGCCCTTCGCCAGCGTGCAGCATGAGGGTCCGGTGGAGGAGCTCAGCCCGGAGTTCCCTTTCCGCCTGACCACCGGCCGGCGGCTCGACTCCTACAACACCGGCGTCCAGACCGGGCTCTATTCGTCGCCGCTGCGCCGCCGCGAAAGCCTGGACCTGTCGCCCGAGGACGCGGCGCGGCTGGGCGTGGCCGACGGCGACCTCGTGCGGGTGACCTCCCGGCGCGGCGCGGTGCTGGCGCCAGCGCGCATCGACGATGGCCTGCGGCCCGGCCTGGTCTTCCTGACCCTGCACTTCCCCGACCAGGTGGCGACCAACGAGCTGACCGTGGACGCGGTGGACCCGAAGTCCGGCACCTCCGAGTTCAAGGCCGCCGCGGTGCGGGTCGAAAAGGCGGAGCCGGCGCTGCTGGAGGCGGCGGCGGCGGCCGGAGCGGCAACGGAGACGCCCGTAGCGCTCCACGCCTGACCGCCCGTCTTCAGCATCCGCCTAGGGCCGGGAGCCGAGGTCCAGGGCGCGCGCGCCCTGGACCCGGCCTGCTGATCCCAGGCCGCGGCGGGGGTATGTGGCTCCCTGTAGACCCTGTTGGGCTAAACTCGCTGTGGCAAGCGGCTCGATACCGTGGCTTTTGCGTACCCCGCAGACGGACCCGTGGCCAGACCAGGCCCTCGCGTGCGACCCATTCTCCACCTGCCCCGCCTGACGCGGAACACCGTCGGTATCTGCCTGATCTACCTTACCCTGGTGGGCGGGTTCGCGCTCTGGCAGCGCCAGGAGATCGCCGCCGCGCGCCAGGCCGCCAGGACGGACGCCGCGCACTCGTCCGGCCTCTACGAACGCGGGATGCGCCGGCTCGGCGCGGGCGCGCTCGGCGCCCTGTCGCTGGCCGGCGGCCTCGGGCTCGCGTTCTACCTGCTGCTGGTGCGACGCAGCCGGGAGGTCGCGGCGCTCCTCGAAGGAGCTCTCGCCGGCCAGCCGCTGCCGGTGCCCAAGGTCAAGGACGAGTTCGCCGTCGCCTTCGCCGCCGCCGATCGGGTGGGGCAGGAGCTCCACCTGGAACGGGAGCGTGCGGCGCAGGCGCGGCAGCGCCTCAACGCCCTGTCGCTGGTCATGGACATGGGGGTGCTGGTGGTCGATGCCTCGCACCGCCTGGAATTCGCCAATCCTCGCGCCAGCGAGCTGTTCGGCTGCGCGGATGCGGCAGAGCTGGAGCGCCGCTGGCCCGAGATCCGCCCGCTCCTGGGCCCGGCGCTGGCGCCGCCGGATCGGCGGGCCTCGCGGCTGGATCTGGACGTGCCGGGTCCGGACGGGTCGCGGGCCGTCCGCTGCCAGGTCTTTTCCCTCGGCGAGGAGGCCAACCAGGTCCTCCTGTTCCTGGTGCGCGACCGCCTCATGCTCGACGCCCTGGAGACCGATCTGCTGCTCGCGAGCCAGCTCCGCGCCCTCACTCGCGTCTACCACGCCGTCACCCACGACCTCAAGGCGCCGCTTCACGCCATGGTGCTGAACCTCGATCTGCTGCAGAGCGCCCTGCGCCGCGGCGAGGGCGCTGCCGAGGCCGAGGCGAGCGAGCAGTATCTCGGCGTGCTGCGCGAGGAGCTCGAACGTCTCGACCGCTCGCTGCTCGCCCTGCTCGCCGAGACCACCCCCGCCGGCCGCGGGCGTGAGGAGTTCGACGCCCGCGCCATGGTGGAGGAGATCGAGCGCCTGCTGCTGCCGCAGGCACGCCTGCAGCACGTGGCTCTCGAGGCCCGCCTGCCGGGGACGGCGCTGCGGATCGCCGGGCAGCGCGACCGCCTGAAGCAGGCCATCTTGAACGTCGCCATCAATGCCCTCGAGGCGATGTCCGGCGGCGGCGCGCTGGAGCTGCGTCTCGAGGCGCTCCCCGAGCATGTCGAGGTGCTGATCACCGATAGCGGGCCCGGCATCCCGGACGAGGTGCGCCGGCGCATCTTCGACCTGCACTTCACCACCAAGACCAGCGGCACCGGCATCGGCCTCTACGTGGCGCGCTCGATCGTCGAGGCCCACGGTGGCCAGATCACCGTCGGCAGCGCGCCGGGCCGGGGCAGCGAGTTCCGGCTGCGCGTGCCGGCGCTCGGGATGGGCGGATGAACGCGATGCTGCAAGCCCTGGTGGTGGACGACGACCGGAATTCCCGGCGCGCGCTCGCCACGCTGGTCGCCGAGCTGGGCTTCGCTCCCCATACCGCCGGCAGCCTGCGCGAGGCGCGCGGCCGGCTGCTCGCCGAGCCCCCCGACGTGGTGCTGCTCGACCTCATCCTGCCCGACGGCACGGGCTTCGACCTGATTCAGGACCTGCAACAGCAGACGGACCGCGCGGAGATCGTCGTGATCACCGGCCAGGCCAGCGTGAGCACCGCCGTGGAGGCGCTGCGCTCCGGTGCCTGCGACTATCTGACCAAGCCGGTCGACGTGGCGCGGCTGAGGACCATGCTCACCAACCTCGCGCATACTCGCGGCCTGCGGCCGAAGATCGGCGAGCTGCGCGACCAGGTGCAGGATCTCGGGCGCTTCGGGCCGCTGGTCGGCTCGTCGCCGGCGATGCAGCAGGTCTATGACCACGTCGCCCTGGTGGCGCCTTCCACCGCCAGCGTGCTGATCACCGGCGAGAGTGGCACCGGCAAGGAGCTGGTGGCGCAGACGGTGCACGAGCTCAGCCGGCGGAAGGGCAAGCCCTACCTGGTGGTCAACTGCGCCGCGGTCTCGGCCAGCCTGATCGACAGCGATCTCTTCGGCCACGAACGCGGCAGCTTCACCGGCGCCGAGCGCGTCCACCACGGCTACTTCGAGCGCGCCGACGGCGGCACGCTGTTTCTCGACGAGGTGAGCGAGATGCCGGCCGAGTTGCAGGCCAAGCTGCTACGGGTGCTCGAAGCCGGCGTGCTGGCGCGGGTGGGCGGCGAGAAGCTGGTGAAGATCGACGTGCGCATCATCGCCGCCACCAACCGCGACCTCGACGCCGCGGTGGCGGCGGGCAGCTTCCGCAGGGATCTGCTCTACCGGCTGAAGGTCTTCCCGATCCACCTGCCGCCGCTGCGCGCGCGGAGCGAGGACATCGCGGCGCTGGCCGAGAGCTTCCTCGACCAGCTCAACCAGCAGGAGGGCACGCACAAGACGCTGGCGCCCACGACGGTTGCCATCCTGCGCCGCTGCGCGTGGCCCGGCAACGTGCGAGAGCTCAAGAACGTCGTGCACCGCGCCTTCATCCTGGCCAATCAGGAGAGCGGCGAGATCGGCCCGTCCTGCCTCGCGCCCGAGCTGTCGGGTCAGGGGCAGGCGGCGGACGGCGCACGGCTCCCGGGTGCGATGGAGACGCTGGCCCAAGCCGAGCAGCGATTGATCAATGCCGCCCTCGACCACTTCGGCGGCGACAAGCGCCGGGCCGCCGAGGCGCTGGGCGTGAGCCTGCGCACCTTGTACAACCGCCTGCACGAGTACGACGCCGAATAGCGCCGGCGGCCGCTCCCCAGCGTGGCATGCGCCCTGCACTGGCACCGGGTGCGGTGCAGCACGCGCACCAGCAACAGCACCAGCGTACCCCGTGAATCGCGGCGCTTTGCGCGGCCGCATCGGACTGGACGCGAAGCCGCACTCTGCTTACCGACTGGAGAACCGAAATGAAACGACACATCGTCATTGGTCTTGCGGGCATGGCTTTCCTGCTGCTCGTCGCGGCACCCGCGGCGGCGGCCGAGAGCACCACGATCTGCAGGATGGACTTCACGCTCAAGGGGTGGTCGGCCGGCTACAAGACCGCCAAGGGTGAAGGAACGATCACCTGCGACAACGGCCAGACCGCGAGAGTGAGGCTGCATGCGGTTGGGGGAGGCCTCACGGCCGGCAAGTCGGCGGTCCGCGACGGCCACGGCAAGTTCACTCAGGTCGCGAACATCGGCGAGCTGTTCGGCGACTACGCCAGCGCGGGCGCCGCCGCCGGCGCCGGCGAATCGTCGGAGGCGCAGGCCCTGACCAAGGGCGAGGTCTCGCTGTCGTTGACCGGCAAGGGGACGGGTGTGGAGCTCGGCGTGAGCTTCGGCAAGTTTACGATCAGCAGGTCCTAGCGAACCGCCATCGAAAAGTGACCTGAAGGCTGGGGGCAAGGCTGGCCCTGCCGACCGTGATCGGCAGGGCCGTCTCGCCCCGATTTTTTTGCCGCGGTGATGGCTCGGCGCCCGAATCTGCACGGAAGCGTGCACCTCCTGCCATTCCCGGCGCCGCGAACCGATCCCTTGCAGCATGAGCCGTGAGCCTGGCGCCGCTCCTGAAAACCGCTCGCCTTTTCGCGATGGCGTCGAGATGGCGCGCGTCTTGCCCTTACCTCCGATCGGAGGCAACATCATGAAAATCACGAAACTTGCACTATTCCTGCTGTTCGGCGCCCTGTTCGGGAGCCGGATGGCCCTTGCCCAAGCGCCGGGTCAGGACGATGCCGGCACCCGGTACTTCCATCAGCGGCTCTCGCCCTATGGCGAGTGGGGCACGCACGCGAGCTACGGCGAGGTCTGGAGACCGCGGGTCGCGGCCGGCTGGCGTCCGTATACCACGGGGCACTGGGTTTACACCGACTATGGGTGGACCTGGGCGGCCGACGAGTCCTGGGGCTGGGCTCCCTTCCATTACGGCCGCTGGTACAACGACCCTGCGCAGGGCTGGGGCTGGGTGCCAGGCAATGTCTGGGCGCCGGCGTGGGTGGACTGGCGGAACGGCGGCGGCTATCTCGGCTGGGCGGCGCTGCCTCCGGAGGCCGGCTTCAGCGTCGGCGTCGGCGTCAGCTTCGGCGCCGCACTGGGCGCGTCGAACTACTGCTTCGTGCCCGAGCGCTCGATCCTTGAACCGCGTCTTGGCGGCTTCCTGGTAGCACCTGGGCGCAACGAGGAGATCCTTCGCGGCACCAGCAACCTCCACGGCATCGCGGTGGTCAACGGCCGCGTCTTCAACCAGGGCATGAGCGCACAGCGTTTCGCTCAGGTGAGCGGCCACGCCGTGCCGACCGTGCGAGTCGGCAGCCAGGCCGCCTTCTACCGGCCGGCGGTGGTAGCCGCGGCGGCGCGGCAGACCGGGAGCGAGAGCTTCGTCAATCGCCCGGCGCCGCGGGTAGCATCGGCGGCTGCACGTCCGGTCCCGGCCGGCAGCCGGTCGGCCACCCTACCGAACCAGGGACAGAATGGCCATAGTGCCGTCAGCCGCTCTCGGACGCAGCGCGCGAGCTCGAATCATGTCACCCCTCCCACCCAGGGGCGTGCCAACAGCGGCCCCGTTGCACACTCTCACGCCGCGGCCGTGAAGCCGCCGCAGGCCACCCAAAAGGCCGCGCCCGGGGCCAACCGGCCGGCTCGCCACGTCGCAAGCGCCAACCAACCGCAACGTGGCACACAGCGGACCAACCCGGCACCTCGCCACGTCGCAAGCGCCAACCAGCAGCAGCATGGCGCGCAGCAGGCCTCGGCCAACCCACCGGCTCGCCATGCTGCAAGCGCCGCGGCAGCCCCCCAGCATTCGGCGGCGCATGCGCCGGCTCAGGCCAAGCCCCGGCAGCCGCCACCACCGCGCGGCGAACAGCCGCAGGGACCGAAGCAGCAGTCTGATCGCTAGCGCCACTGCTGCGGCCGGCTTCCTCTACCCGCCATCGCAAATCCCCGCCGCGCCTCGCTGCCTCTCCGGCAGCCGGGCGCGGCGCGGCCCGCTTCGCGACCCGTGACTTGACAACGGCTGGCGCCGCCTGTAGACCATGGTTGGTCGACGAAATGCAGCAGGCGGTTTTTCGCCGGGGCGCGGCGAGGAGGGTGCGTGATGCGTGCGCAGCAAGAGGCGAGTCAGGCCCGGATCTTCGGCTCGGTGATCGTGGTGGCGGTGATCGGGTACGTCTGCTGGCGCGTGCTCCTGCCCTTCCTCGGCGGGATCGCCTGGGCGGTGGTGTTCGCCGCGGCGGCATGGACGCCCTGGCAGCGCCTGGAGCGCCGGATGGTCCGCCGGCGGGGCCTCGCCGCGGCCCTGCTGGTGATGGCGCTGGGCCTGCTGGTACTGCTGCCGGCGGCCTTTTTCGTCGGCATGGTGGTGAACGAGGCCAACGCGGTCGCGAGCCACGGTCTGGCCCTGCTCAAGGCGAAGCAAGTCTCCTCGTTCTCGGACCTGGTGGCGCTGCCGCGGGTCGCTCATCTCCTCGACGGGCTCAAGGCTCAGGCCGGCATCTCTCAGGACGAGTTTCAGAAGGTGGCGGAGAGTCTTGCCACCACCGCCTCGTCGGTCGTCGCCGGGCTCAGCGCCAAGCTGTTGTTCGGCGCCTTCGACGCCATCGTCACTTTCGCGATCGCGCTCTTCATGCTCTTCTTCTTGTTCCGCGACGGCGTGCAGATCGCCACCGCTGCTCTCGAGCTGCTGCCGATGGACGACGAGGCCCGCAGCGGGCTGAGCAATTCGCTGCGCAACATGCTGGTGGCCATCTTCCGCGGCTCGCTGCTCTGTGCGCTCGTGCAAGGCGTGATCGGGGGCATCGGCTGGTGGATGGCGGGGTTGGGCTCTCCCGCCCTGGCCGGAGCGGCGATGGCCATCTTCTCCCTGCTGCCGATCGGCGGCACCGCGATCGTCTGGCTCCCCGGCGGCATCTGGGCCTGGACGCAAGGCCATCATGGAGCGGCCATCTTCCTCCTCCTCTGGGGCCTGCTCGCGGTGTCGGTCTTCTCGGACACGGTCCTGCGGCCGCGGCTGGTCCGCGGCTCCGAAGAGCTCAGCACGCTGGTCGTATTCTTCGGCGTCTTCGGCGGCCTGCCGGCCTTCGGCCTGCTCGGCATCTTCATCGGTCCGATCGCCCTGGCCCTGGCGCTCACCTTGCTCGGCGCCATGCGCCGTCGCATCAACCCCGCGACGGGCCCGGCACCGAGTGACACCGGCGTTGTCGACACCGGAATCGCAGTGGCTCGATAAGCCCTGATCCACGATTTACGGCCGTGGCCGCCCGCGTCGCCTGGCTCGGGCCTTGCACTCTTGGTAGCCAGTTCGTCATCACGGCGAGCCGGGTTGCCAATGAGGAGAAAGCCATGGAGCTGATCTTGATCGTGATCCTCGTCGTACTTCTGCTTGGTGGTGGCGGCTGGGGTTATAGAAGGTGGCGGCGTTGACCCTGCAGGACTAGATCTTCACCTCCGGCATTCCAGGCGCACCTCGCGCTCGGGCAGGCCCGAGCCGGGCCGCGGGGTGCGTGTAGGCGTTGCCGCACCGGTCACTCGGTCGACTCGTCGGGCATGGGGTCGTGCCAACCGCCGTCCGCCGCGATCAATGCGTCCGCCGCCTTGGGTCCCCAGCTTCCCCGCCGGTAGGGATGGATGGGATCGTGGTGCTTCAGGACGCCATCGACCACCGCCCACGCGGCCTCGACCGCATCTTCGCGGGTGAAGAGCGCGCCATCGCCGGCCATGGCGTCGGTCAGGAGCCGCTCGTAGGGCTCTTCCTCTCCCGGCTGATGATCGACGAGGAGGAGCTCCCGCTGCTCGCCGACGAACTCCTTGCCGGCTCGCTTGACGCGGGCGGCGAGGGCGACGGCGGAGCCGGGGGAAAGGCGGAAGCGCAGGTAGTTGGTCCGGCCCGCCGCCGCCGCCGAATCGGCGAAGAGCCGTTGTGGGGGCGATTTCAGCTCGACGAGCACCTCGCAGGCCGTGGCCGCCAGCAGCTTGCCGGAGCGCAGGTACCAGGGCACCCCCGCCCAGCGCCAGGAGTCGATGAACAGCCGCGCGGCGCAGAAAGTCTCGACGTCGGAGCTCTTCGCCACGAACGGCTCCCGGCGATAACCGGCATACTGGCCGCGGACCACGTCGGTGCTGAGCAGCGGCCGCATGGCCTGGAAGACCGCCGCCTTCTCGCTGTGCACGGCGCCAAAGCCCTGGTACGCCGGCGGCTCCATGGCCAGCAGGGCCACGATCTGGAAGAGGTGATTCTGGATCACGTCGCGCAGGCAGCCGGCGGTTTCGTAAAACGCGCCGCGGCCGTTGACGCCGAAATCCTCGGCGAGGGTCATCTGGACGCTCGCCACGTAGTTGCGGTTCCAGATCGGCTCCAGGAACGAGTTGGCGAAGCGAAAATAGAGGATGTTCATGATCGCTTCTTTCCCGAGGTAGTGATCGATGCGGAAGATCGCATCCTCCGGGAACGCCGAGCGGGCGACGCGGTTGAGCTGGCGCGCCGAAGCCAGGTCGCGGCCGAACGGCTTTTCGACGATGACCCGCGCGTGGTCCGCCAGGCCGGCGGCGCCCAGGCCCTTGATGACCGTCGCGAACAGCGACGGCGGGATGGCGAGGTAGTGCGCCGGGCGCCGAGCGTCGCCCAGCGCCTGCTGCAGCGCGGTGAAGGTCGCCGGAGCGTTGTAGTCGCCTTCCACGTAGCGCAGCAGGGAGAGCAGCCGGCGCAAGGCGTTGGCGTCGTCGACTCGTCCCGCCTTCCGTATCCCGTCCGCGGCACGCTGGCGCAGCTGCGCCAGGCTCCAAGGCGACGACGCGACGCCGACCACCGGCACGTCGAGGACGCCCCGCTTCACCATCGCGTAGAGCGCCGGAAAGATCATCTTGTGAGCGAGGTCGCCCGTCACCCCGAACAGGACCAGTGCATCGGACGGCGCCGTGCTGCCGGTGGTCTTCGTCATCTCAATTTTCCTTCCTTGCGCTGGTCAAAGTTTCACCTGCATGCCCATCTCGATCACCTTGGCGGGAGGGATGCCCAGGAAGTCAGTGGGGTGGAGAGCGTTGCGCCCCAAGTAGGAGAAAAGCCGCTCCCGCCACATCCACATCTGGCGGTTGCGGCTCGGCACCAGTGAGTCGCGCGCCACGAAGAAGGTGGTCTGGTCCGCATCGAGGTCGAGGCCCTCGGCCTTCGCCGGTTCGACGATGTCCTGCATCCTGGGGCTCTGCATGAAGCCGAAGTGGGCGATGACGCAGAAGAACCCGGCGCCCAGCGCCCGCACCTCGACTCGTTCCGGCTCCGGCACCTGTGGCACTTCCTCGGTCTCGAACGACAATGCGACGACCCTCTCGTGCAACACCCGGTTGTGCTCGAGGTTGTGGAGCAACGCCCGCGGGGTGCCCTGGAGATGGCGCGACAGGAAGACCGCGGTGCCGGCCACCCGCGGCGGCTGGCCGGGCCGCAGCTGGGCCACGAAGTCCTCGAGCGGCCGCGCCTCCCGCGCCAGATGGTCGGCGAGCACGGTATGCCCGCGGTTCCAGGTGGAAAGCACGAGGAAGACCAGGCCGCCTGCCAGCAGCGGGAACCAACCGCCGTCCGCCACCTTCACCATGTTGGCGCCGAAAAAGGCGACGTCGACGGCGAGGAAGCCGCCCGTCACCAGCAGCGCCAGCCACCGGGGCCAGCGCCAGACGCGCCGCGCCACGGAGTAGGCAAGCACGGTGGTGATGACCATCGTCGTGCTGACGGCGATGCCGTAAGCGGCGGCAAGGTGGGCGGAGGTGCGGAAGCCCAGCACCAGGCCGATGGTTGCCACCATCAACAGCCAGTTGACCCCGGGGATGTAGACCTGCCCGATCTGGCGGGCCGAGGTGTGGATGACGTTCATCAACGGCAGGTACCCCAGCCGGATCGCCTGGTGAGTGAGCGAGAAGGCGCCGGAGATCACCGCCTGGGAGGCGATGACCGTCGCCATCGTCGCCAGCAACACCAGCGGATAGAGCGCCCACGCCGGCGCCAGATGGTAGAAGGGGGAGTCGTAGGCCTTCGGATCGTCGAGCAGGCGGCCTCCCTGCCCGAAGTAGTTGAGGACCAGCGAGGGGCCGACGAGGCAGAACCAGTCGATCTGGATCGGCAGCTCGCCGAACTGTCCCATGTCCGCATACAGCGCTTCGCCGCCAGTCGCCACCAGGAAGACCCCGCCCAGGGCGAGGAAGCCGTGGCAGCCGTTGCGGCCCAGGAAGTGGACGGCGATCATCGGGTTGAGCGCCGCGAACACGGCGGGGTGGCGGACGATGCCGCCGATCCCGAGCAGCGCGATGGTGACGAACCAGACCACCATGATCGGCCCGAAGATGCTGCCGATGCGGCCGGTGCCGCGGCGCTGCAAGAGGAAGAGACCGATCAGGATGGCGACGGTCGCCGGCACGACGTAGGGGGTGAAGACGCTGGTCGCGACATTGAGGCCTTCTACCGCGGAGAGCACGGAGATCGCCGGCGTGATCGCACCGTCGCCGTAGAGCAGGGCGGCGCCGAAAAGGCCGAGGCCGACGAAGAGCGCGACCCGCCGCTTGCCGTCGATCTTGCTGCGCACCAGGGCCATCAGGGCGAGGATGCCGCCCTCGCCGCGGTTGTCGGCGCGCAGCACGTAGACGTGATACTTGAGAGTGACGATGACGATGAGCGCCCAGAAAATGAGCGACAGCACGCCCAGGATGTTCGCGGCAGTGACCGGGACGCCGTGCGAGGCGTGGAAGCACTCGTGCATCGCATAGAGCGGGCTGGTGCCGATGTCGCCGTAGACGATCCCGAAGGCGCCGAGGGCCAGACCGGCGAGCTGCCGGCCGTGGGGATGGCCGGGAAGACCTGCCGGAGCGGTCGCGTGCTCGGTCAAGGCACGAAGAGGACCGGAGTTCCCTTGTGGACCAATCCCGCCACCGTCAGGGCGTCCCAGTTGGTCAGTCGCACGCAGCCGTGGGAGAACGCGGTGCCGATCTTCGACGGTGACGGCGTGCCGTGGATCCCATAGTGCTCTTTCGAGAGGTCGATCCAGACCGAGCCGACCGGGTTGTTGGGACCGGGCTGGAGCGTGGCCTTGGCGCGCGCGGGATCGGCGTTCCAGAACAGCTCGGGATCATAGTGGAACAGCGGGTTCCGGACGACGGTGCGCACTTTCCAGGTGCCGAGCGGCAGCGGGTCGTGCTCGCTGCCCGCCGAGACCGGCGCGAAGAACAGCAGCCGGCCACCGCTTTCCACGGTCAGCTCATGCCGCGCTTTGGAAACCACGATCCGTATCGGGCCGGTCGCCGCCCGGGAGCGAGTGCGTGTCACTCCCTCGGCCACCTGGCGCACGTTTGGCACTCGAATCGCCTCTCCGGCCGCGAAGCGCGCATCCGGGTTGAGCTCGTGCAGCAACTTCTCGGAGCAATGGAACCGCTCGGCGAGCATCTCGAGCAGCGAGCCGTAGCCGAGCGCCGGCAGCTTGGCCTGCTCTTCGAGATCGCCCGGGATCTTGTAGAAAGGCCCGCTCTCGTCCTTGGGGGTGATGGTGTAGATCGCCACGACCTGATCGCCGGCCGCCGCCAGGAGGCTCTGCCAGCTTGCCGGGTCGATCTGCCCCGAGGCCTGGAGCCCCTGCGCTTTCTGGAACGCGGCAACCGCCTTGCGCGAGTTGTCGCCCCAGCTGCCGTCGATCATTCCCGGCGAGAAGCCGAGCCGGTCGAGCAGGATCTGGGCATCGGCCGGCGGCGGCGGGAACGGCGCCGGCGCCGGACCGGCCGGCGGTCCCGTGGGTGAGCCCTGGGGTGCGCCCTGCTGGACAGGCTGGTCTGATGGCGCTGGTGCGATGGGCGCGGGCGAGGTGGACGGCGGTGGATCGACTGCTGCCGGCCGTGAGGCGGCGCCGCCAGCCGGCGCTGCCGCGGCGAGAGCGACGAACACCATAGTGATGGTGATCAGCAGGAGAACGGCGCGCGTCAGCCCAATCTCGGTTCTTGCTCGCTTCATGTCAGTGACTCCACGGCATGGGACACACTCGGGACTCCGGAGGTGCGGTTCAAGAACCGTGCCGCGGTCAGCCGACCCATGCCGCCCGTGTCGCTGCGCCAAGCCTGCGCCAGACTTGCGCTTTCCGTGCAGATCTTGCGTTGGCGGCAACCCGGTGGGGAGGGCGCGCCGCGGGAGAGTCACTGGCATGGTAAGTGCTCTGACTCCGACTACCCCGGTTGTTCCCGAGGGCCCTGCACCCGCAGGTGACAAGGAAAGTGAGGTCGTCATGTCGTTATTGGCTTGGATAGTCCTGGGTCTGATCTCTGGCTTCATCGCCAGCAAGATCGTCAACAAGACCGGCGAGGGATTCTTTCTCGACATCGCCCTCGGCATCATCGGCGCCGTCGTGGGGGGCTGGTTGCTCACCTACTTTGGGAAATCCGGCGTCACCGGCCTGAATCCCTACAGCTTCTTCGTCGCCATCGTCGGCGCGGTGGTGCTGCTGGTTGCGTATCACGCCGTGCGCCGGACCCTGTTCTCGAAGCGCAGCTGGTCGCAGCGCTGAGAACACCGGACTGAACCGGCGTATGACCCTGCCTCACTCCGTGGTCTTGGCCGGCTCGTAGGCGCCGGGGACGATGCGGCCCGAGATGGACAGCCGGTTCCAGGCGTTGATGGTGGCCACGGCGACGGTCAGATCGGCGAGCTCTTTCTCGCTGAAGTGCGGCCGCACCTCCTCGTAGACCGTATCGGGAACGTGGCCGTCGGCGATCCGCGTCACCGCCTCCGTCCAGACCAGGGCGGCGCGCTCGCGGTCGCTGTAGTACGGGCATTCGCGCCAGGCGTCGAGGGAGTACAGCCGCTGCTCCCTCTCCCCGATGGCGGTCAGGTCCTTCCAGTGCATGTCCAGGCAGTAGGCGCAGCCGTTGATCTGCGAAGCGCGCAGCTGGATCAGCAGGAGCAGGGGCTTGTCGAGCCCACATTCCTGAAGGTAACGGTCCAGGGCGTCCATGGCTTCGAAGGCGCCGGGCGCGACTTTGGCGTAGCGGATGCGTGCTTTCATGAGTCCTCCTGAGAGAGATGGGACGGTTGCGGGTTGCCGAGTCGGGTCGATCCGGCTCTCCCTTGGAGAAACGAGAATAATCCGAAGCTGTACTGCCTCAAAGATCCATTTATGCTAGATTGACTGTACCGCTTTTCCTCGGCCGATGCCTGCCGCGGGGCGGCAGGAACGAACCGGCGGCGGAAGCCCCATGGCGAAACGAGCGACGACCTTCGAGCTGGCGCTGCCGGCGCGGGATCCGGCGACACCTGCCTACCGGTGGCTCTGTGCGGCGGTCCGCGAAGAGATCCTGGGCGGCCGGCTGCGCCCCGGGGCGCGGCTGCCCGCGACGCGCGATCTTGCCGACCAATACGGGCTGTCGCGAGGCACGATCGTGAGCGCCTTCGAGCAGCTGAAGTCGGAGGGCTACCTGCAGGGCAGCGTGGGCTCAGGGACTTACGTGAACCAGGTCCTGCCCGACCAGTTGCTGCACGTCGGTCGGCACGCCGTCGCGCCGCCGCCGGCGCGGTCGCCGGGACCGCGCCACCTCTCGGCTTTCGGCCGGCGAGTGACTCCCTTGGCCGCTTACGACTCGGCGCCGGCCCGCGCCTTCCGCACCAACCAGCCGGCATTGGACCGGTTCCCGACCACCCTGTGGGCGCAGATCGCCGCCCGACGCCTGCGGCGGGCCTCGATCGGCCTGCTCCTCGGTTGCGGTCCGTTGGGATACCGGCCATTGCAGGAGGCGGTCGCCGCCTATCTGACGACGTCGCGCGGCGTGAGCTGCGCCCCGGAGCAGGTGGCGATCCTCTCCGGGGCGCAGGAGGCGCTCGACTTGACGGCGCGGCTCTTCCTCGATCCCGGGGACCGGGTGGGAATGGAGGATCCGGGATATGGCGGGGCGGCCCGGGTGTTCGCGGCCTGCGGCGCGAGGCTCGCCCTGGCGCGGGTGGATGACGAGGGCATGGTGCCGCCGTCCCGGCATTGGCAAGGCGTGCGGCTGGCCTACGTCACGCCGGCGCACCAGTTCCCGCTGGGAACGAGCATGAGCCTGCCGCGGCGCCTGCAACTGCTGGAGTGGGCGCGGCGATCCGGAGCGCTGATCTTCGAAGACGACTACGACAGCGAGTTTCGCTTTTCCGGGCGGCCGCTGCCGGCGCTGCAGGGACTCGATCGTCACGGGCTGGTGCTGTTTGCCGGCACCTTCAGCAAGGTGCTGTTCCCGTCGCTGCGGCTGGGATACCTGGTGATCCCTCCCGACCTGGTGGACACCTTCGCGGCGACGAAATCGATCACCAGCCGGCATGCGCCGCTGCTCGATCAGGCGGTGCTGCGCGAGTTCATCGTCGAGGGGCACTTCGCCCGCCACGTCCGCCGCATGCGGGAGGTCTATGCGGAGCGACTGTCGGCGCTGCTGGAGTGCGCGCGCCAGCGCTTGACGGGACTGCTGGAGATCTCGGGGGTTGCCGCCGGGCTGCAAGCGACCGGATGGCTGGGCGCCGGCATCGACGGGCAGTCGGCCGCGGCGGCGGCGGCCGCGCGCAACGTGGAGGTGACGCCGCTGCGCCCTTATTACCGCGGCCGGTCGGCGCGGGAGGGCCTGCAGCTGGGGTTTGCCGCGGTGGACGTCCAGGAGATCCGGCGCGGCGCCCTGGAGCTGGCCATCGCACTGGAACGACTGCGCGGCCGGGATCTCACATTTTCCGCGTTGCAGTGACCGCGCTCATGTTAATCGATCATTTTTTTCTCTGCCCGGACCGCGGGGCGATCGCAAGGTATACTGACCTCGAGATGGGCTCCGACGAAGGTCCCGGAAGCGCGCTCGACGTCGTCTGGCCGCAGGTCTACGACGAGCTGCGCCGGCTGGCGCGCCGTTCGATGCGCGGGCAGCGCCAGGAGCACACCTTGGAGCCCACGGCGCTGGTGCACGAGGCGTACCTCAAGCTGTCGCGCTCGCCGGGGCTCGACGCCAGCGATCGCGCGAAGTTCCTCGGCCTGGCGGCGCGCGCCATGCGCCAGATCCTGGTGGACCACGCGCGCGGCAAGGGCGCCGGCAAGCGCGGCTCGGGCGGCATCCGCGTCGAGCTCTCCGAGGGAGCGGGTGCCGCGACGCCGCCGGCGGTGGACCTGCTGGCCCTGCACCAGGCGCTCGAACGCCTGGCGGCCCTCGACGAGCGCAAGGTGCGCATCATGGAGATGCGCTATCTCGCCGGCCTCACCATCGAGGAGGTGGCGGAGGTCCTGGGCCTTTCCGCACCGACCGTCAAGCGCGATGCGGCCATGGCCAAGGCCTGGCTGTTCCGTGAGCTCGACCGCTCCTGACCCCGACCGCGCCGCGCTGCTCTGGCGGCGACTCGACCAGCTCTTCGGCGAGGCGATCGAGATCCCCGCGGCGGAGCGCGAGGCGTGGCTCGGCGCCCTGCCGCGGCCGGACGACTCTCTCGCGGACGAGCTGCGCTCGTTGCTGGCCGCCCACGAGCGCGCGCAGGACGACGATTTCCTGCAAGACATGGTCGAGGGCGCCGAACGCGCGCTCGGCGCCGGCCCGGAGCCCGATCTGCTGGGCAAGCGGATCGGCGCCTGGCGTCTGGTGCGGCTGCTGGGGCGCGGCGGCATGGGCGCGGTCTACCTGGCGGAGCGCGTCGATCTCGCCTTCCGGCAGCGGGTCGCCATCAAGATGCTCCCCTGGGCATTGGCGACGCCGGACGCCCGCCACCGTTTTTTGGCCGAGCGCCAGACGCTGGCCGGTCTCGAGCACGCGAACATCGCCCGCCTGCTCGACGGCGGCGAGGCCGACGACGGCCTCCCCTACCTGGTCATGGAGTTCGTCGACGGCGAGCCCATCGACCAGTATTGCCAGCGGCGCGGCCTGGACCTCGAGCGGCGCCTGCAGCTGTTCCGCAAGGTGTGCGGCGCGGTCGAGCACGCCCACCGCAAGCTGGTCGTGCACCGCGACCTCAAGCCGGCGAACATCCTGGTCACCGCCGGCGGCGAGGTGAAGCTGCTCGACTTCGGCATCGCCAAGCTGCTGCCCGGCGGCGACAGCGAGGCGACCGCGATGGTCACCCGCGGTGGCCGGCTGCTGCTGACGCCGCTCTTCGCCAGCCCCGAGCAGGTGCGCGGCGAGGCGGTGTCCACCGCCACCGACGTCTATGCGCTGGGCCTGCTGCTCTTCCGCCTCCTGGTCGGAGCCCATCCCTTCAGGCTGGCGAGCGAGAGCCCGGTCGAGGTGGTGCGGGCGGTCTGCGACCTGGCGCCGCCGCGCCCGAGCGCCGCCGCCGCCGTGAGCGCCGCCGGCCTCACTCTCCCGGCGCTGCGCCGCCGGCTGCGCGGCGACCTCGACAACATCGTGCTCAAGGCGCTGCGCAAGGAGCCGGAGCGACGCTACGCCTCGGTCGAGCAGCTCTCCGAGGACGTGCGCCGCCACCTCGAGCAGCTGCCGGTGCGAGCGCGCCCCGATACCTTGGCCTACCGCGCCGGCAAGTTCGCCCGCCGCCACCGCCTCGGCCTGGCGGCGGCGGCGCTGATCGCCGCGAGCCTGCTCGGCGGCCTCTTCGCCACGGTGCGCCAGGCGCGCATCGCCGAGCGCCGGTTCCAGGACGTGCGCGCGCTCGCCACCTCCCTGCTGTTCGAGGTCCACGACGCCATTGCACCGTTGCCCGGCTCGACGCCGGCGCGCCAGCTGCTGGTGCGCAACGGCCTGACCTACCTGGACCGCCTGGCCGCCGAGGCGGGAGACGATCCGGCGCTCGAGCTGGAGCTGGCGACCGCCTACCAGAAGGTCGGCGACGTGCAGGGCAACCCGAACCAGCCCAACCTCGGCGACGTCGCCGGCGCCCTGGCCGCCTATCGCAAGGCGCTGCAGATCCTCTCCGGCCTGCGGCGGCAGTCGCCGGCAAGTCCGGCGGTGCGCGCCGAGCTGAGCCGCTGCGAGCGGCGGATCGCCGACGCCCTCGGCGCCACCGGCGCGGTTGCCGCCGCCCTCGATCACTACCGCCGCGCCGTCGCCCTGGAGGCGGTGCTGGCCGCGGAGGAGCCTGCCGACGGGGGGCGGGCGCTCGAGCTGGCGCGCAGCCACGTCGCGCTCGGCGATTTGCAGTCCTGGAACAGCGACCTGAACGGCGGTCTGGCCGAGTTCGCGAGCGCGCGGCAGATCCTGGTCGGCCTGCGCCGGGATCTGCGCGCGGCGGCGCCGGGGCCAACGGGGCCGCCGGGGCTGCCGGAGCCTAGGCGCGGGCCGCGAGTGAGCTCGGCGGCGCGCGCGCCTGGCGACGCGCGCGGAGCGCCCTCGCTGGTCGAGGTCGAGCGCGAGCTGGCGGCGACCGAGACCAAGACCGGCGACGCCCTGTGCTGGCAGGACCGCTGCCGCGAGGCGGCGGCCTGGCACCAGCGGGCGGTCGCCGCTCTCGAGTCCCTGGCCCGCGCCAATCCCGACGACGCCGAGACCCTGCATGCGCTGCTCCTGGCGTACCTCAAGATGGGAGAGGCCATGGAGGGCCTCGGTGACACCGACGGCAGGCTGGCGGTGGCGGGCAAGACGCTGGCGGCAGCGCAGGCGCTGGTGGCGGCGGACCCCAAGAACGTGCGCGCCCAGCGCAGCCTGTCGATCGCTCACAACAAGCTCGGCGACGCCCTGGCGGCGAAGCGACGATACGGCGAGGCGCAGACCCGCTACCTGGCGGCGCTGGCGCTGCAGGCGGCCCTCGCCGACCGCGATCCGGCAAACGTCGAGTACCGCCGCGACCTCGCCAACACCCACAACCGCATCGGCGAGGCGCTGCTCGCCGAGGGGCGCCCCGAGGCGGCGCTCGACAGCCTGAGCGAAGGGCTGCGGCTGCGCGAGTGGCTCGTCGCGCGCGACCCCCAGGACGTCTTCGCCCGCCGCGACCCGGCGATCTCCTATGCCAACCTCGCCGATCTGCACCTGCGCCTGGCGCGCGCCTCCGGCGGCGGCGGTGGCGCCACCGCCGCCGAGCGCCGGCGCCACCTGCAGGCGGCGCAGGAGCTCTATCGGCGGGCGCTGGCGCTATGGACCGACATCCGAGCTCATGGCGGGCTCAAGCCCGCCGACCAGGGCGAGATGGAACGGGTGGCGCGGCAGCTGCGCGAGGTGACGGCGACGCCAGGCCGGTGAGCGCGGCCGGCGCCTGGGACGGCCAGGCTCAGGCCCACAGGATCTCGACGTCGTACGGTTCCAGCAGGCGGTCACGGGTGACCAGGATCAAGCCGTCGCCTTGCGCCTGGGCCACCAGCATGCGATCGAAGGGATCCCGGTGGTGAGGCGGCAGGGTGGCGGCGCGCTCGGCGGCCGAGAACGAGATGAGTAGCTTCTCGAAGCCGCTGGCGATCAGCCCGGCCTCCACGGAATCGGGGAGATCGAGGCGGCCCAAGGCGCGCTTGATCGCCACCTCCCAGGCGGACGCCACGCTGACGAAGACCAGATCCGCGGTCGCGATGCGGGTCCGCGCGGCGGGGCCGAGCCTGGAAGGTTCGCCGCGCCACCACAGGAAGACGTGAGTATCGAGCAGGAGCCGGCTCGTCGGCGTCACTCGCTCCCCTCGAAGGCGGCCAGGATCTCGGGCGGCAGTGGCGCGTCGAACTCGTCCGAGAGGCGCATGCGACCCTCCCATCCACCCGGCTGGCGCGGCAGGGAAGGTGGGTGGAATGGCACCAGCTTGGCGAGCGGCTTGCCTGCCTTGGCCAGGATGATCTCCTCACCGTGAGCGGCTCGATCGACCAGGCGCGAGAGCGAGGTCTTCGCTTCGTAGAGGTTATAGATAGTTTCGGACATTCGATGGCGACGGCGACGCCGACCCTTGGTTGACCAACCTTGGTCAAGTCTACATCCGCCACCGTCTCCGGTCAAGCCTCCAGCTGTCCCCGGATGTCCCGCGCGATACGGCCAAGCGCACTAAAATTCTTAGACTGGAAACCAACCAGCGTCGGCGAGCCGCGGGGGCTCAATGAAGGGTTTCCCGTGCACCGCCGCAAGGAGCGCGACATGAAGCGGAACAACGTAAACAAGCTGCGGCTGAGCCGGGAGACATTGCACCGGCTCGGGCTCTCGAGCCTGCGGGCGGCAGCCGGGGGCGCCGCCATCGGCGCCGGCGTCGTGGGCAGTCTGAACTGTACCAACGTGCTCTCGGTCTGCTACAGCTGCACGACACCGCTCGATACCTGCCCACCGGTCTACACCACACCCGCCTACACCTGCGCCTAGACGGCCAGGGCCACGCCGACCCAACGCCGGCGGCGCAACCGAGTCGATTCAGGTCATGAATCGGCTCGGTGCGCCATGGGCGCGCGGGCTACCCGTTGGTTCGAGGATAGAATTCCTGGATGAGCATGCGAGTCGGCTTCGTCGGCCTGGGCAACATGGGATCTGCGATGGCGCGCAACCTGCTGCGGGCGGGCCATCAGCTCACCCTTTACAACCGCACCCCCGCCCGCGCGGCCGAGCTTGCCGCGGCGGGGTGCACCGTGGCCGCGGCCATTGGCGACCTGGCGGGAGTCGAGGTCGTGGTCACCATGCTGAGCGACGACCACGCTCTGGAGGCGGTTGCGCTCGGGTCTGCCGGCCTGCTCGGATTGCCGGCGGGGCTCGTCCATATCTCGTGCAGCACCGTCAGCGTCGCGCTCTCCCGCCGGCTGACCGAGGCGCACCGGCAGGCGGGTCAGACGTTCGTGGCGGCGCCCGTCCTGGGCCGCCCCGAGGCAGCCGCCGCGGCCAAGCTCTTCATCCTCGCCGCCGGTCCGGCGGCGGCGGTCGACACCTGCCGCCCCCTGTTCGACGCCCTGGGCCAGCGCGCCTTCGTCCTGGGCGAGGAGCCGGCGCTCGCCAACACCCTCAAGCTCGCCTGCAACTTCCTGCTGGCCGCCGTGATCGAGGGCCTGGGAGAAGCGTTCGCCTTTACCGAGAAGGCCGGTCTCGCTCGCCCGCAGGTCCTCGAAGTCCTCACCGAAACCCTATTTTCCGCCCCGGTCTACAAGACCTACGGCGCCCTGATCGCGGAACGCCGCTTCGAGCCCGCCGGTTTCAAGCTGCCTCTCGGCCTCAAGGACGTGCGGCTGGCGCTCGCGGCCGCCGACAGCCTCGACGTGCCGCTGCCGCTGCTGAGCCTGCTGCACGATCAGATGCTGGCCGCCCTCGCCGAAGGCCACCCCGACCTCGACTGGTCCGCGCTGGCCATGGTCGCCGCCCGGCACGCCGGCCTCCGGCCCTGAAGGCCCGGCGCAGCGCGTCTGCACGCCGCTCACCTGGCGGCTGCGGCCGCCAGCGACCCTATCCCCGATCCGCGACCTGGAGCACCACCTTGCCGCGGACGTGCCCCTCTTCGACCTGGCGGTGGGCGGCCGCGGCGTCGGCAAGGGGATAGACGCGATCGAGGTGCGGGCGCAGCGTGCCGCTGCCGAGGAGGGCGGCGATCTCGCCGAGCTGCGAGCCGCTGGTGTGCACGAAGATCCCCAGGGCGCGCACGCCGTGGTCCGCGGCGGCTTGGGGATCCGGCGCACCCACGATGGAGACCAGCAGGCCGCCGGGCTTCAGCAGCGGCCAGGACTGCGCCCGGGTCTCGCCCCCCATCGGATCCAGCACCAGGTCGAGATCGGAGACGGCGCCGGCGAGTGGTGTCCGGGTGTAATCGATCACCTCGTCGGCGCCGAGACCGCGCACGAAATCGAGATTGCGGCCCGAGGCGGTGCCGATGACGTGCGCGCCGCGCCACTTGGCCAGTTGTACGGCGAGGTGTCCTACGCCGCCGGCGGCAGCGTGGATCAGGACCCGCTGTCCGGCGGCGAGCGCCGCGCCGTCGAACAGCGCCTGCCAGGCGGTCAAGGCCGCGAGCGGTGCCGCCGCGGCGTGCAGAGCGTCGAGACCAGGCGGCCTGACGGCAAGGTCCGTAGCCGGCGAGACCGTCACCTCGGCATAGGCGCGCCCCGGCTGGGGGAAGGCGACCATGCCGAAGACCTCGTCCCCGGGCCGGAATGCGGTCACCTCCGGCCCCACCTGCTCAACCACGCCCGCGGCGTCCCATCCCGGGATGAAGGGAAGCGTCTGTCCCCAGCCGGCGGGAGCCGCATTGCGGCGCGTCTTGCAGTCCACCGGATTGACCCCAGCAGCGTGGACCCGGATCGACACCTCGCCGGGCGCCGGCACCGGCTCGGCCACCTCGTCAAGCTCGAGCACCTCCGGGCCGCCGAGCCGATGCACCCTGATCGCTTTCATCGCTCTCCTCCTCTGGCGCTGCCGCCTGAACGCCGATGACATTTCGCGCTACAGTAAACGACCGAGAATCCAACCCGGGGAGCCAAGAGGATAGAAGGCGGCGCTCTTGCTGTAAGAATTGCCGCTCTCTGACCGTATCGAGGGGAGATGACGAAAAGGAGCTGCCCTGCCATGGAACAGCGCCAACCAGAAGCTTCGCCCAGACTTCTTGCAAGAATCGGCGGCATGCTGTACCTGATCATCATCGTCCTGGGCCTCTTCGGGGAGATGTTCGTCAGAAAGAAGCTCATCGTCTCGGGCGATGCGGCGGCCACCGCCGCCAACCTCAAGTCGCAGGAGTCGCTGTGGCGCTTCGGCATCGCGACCGAGCTCTGCATGCTGATCTGCGCGATCGCCTTGGCGGTGATCTTCTATGCCTTGCTGAGGCCGGTCAGTAGGGATCTGGCTTTGCTGGCGGCAGCCTTCAATCTGGTGTCGATCGCGGTCGAGGCCGCCTACTCGCTTCATCTCGTGGCGGCCTTGTTTCCGCTCGGCGATGCCGGATACCTTGGCGCCTTCAGGCCGGAGCAGCTCCACGCCATGGTGAGCCTGTCGGTCAAGTCGCATGCCTACGGCTTCGGCATCAGCCTGATCTTCTTCGGCTGTTTTTGCGTCGTCATCGGGTACCTGATCTTCAGGTCGGGCTATCTTCCCAAGGTTGTCGGCGTGCTGATGCAGATCGCCGGCCTGTGCTATCTGGTGAACAGCTTCGCGTTGATCCTGGCTCCCGGCCTGGCGGATCGGCTGTACCCGGCCATCCTGGTTCCTTCCTTCATCGGCGAGGCATCGCTCTGCCTATGGCTGCTGGTGAAGGGCGTGAACATCGAGAGATGGAACCTCTATTTCACCTTCACCCACACGATCGTCCAGCGATCGACACCCGGGTTATCTTCCGGCGCCTTGCCAGAAAAGATCAACCGATCGCCGTCCAATTGATAAGGTCGCGCCTGTTTGGTGCCGACGTAATCCGGCTTCCAGGCCAACTCTGGATAGTGCCACATCACGTGATTCACTTCGTCAATCTCAAACCGTCCGCCATACGCTGCGAGGCCCTCGATAGCAGCAGTCATTTGTGCGGCGGTCGGTGGCCTGCCGGCAAAGGCTTGGCGTACAAGGTGCTCGCACAGGTCGGCAGCTCTTCGTTATCATAGCAGGCGGTCGTCCGAGGGAAGGACACACCATCCAAGGAAAGGAGTCACACGTGAAGAAAGCTGCCATCGGGAAGATGAGCCTGCATCGCGAAACCCTCCGGGAGCTGCACACCGCCCCGCTCGGAGGCCGGGAGCTGCGGATTCCGGCCGGCGGCGCATGGCCGGTGACCACCGTCCATCCTTATCCCTGCCAGCCCTCCTGCCTTTGCGTCTAGCGACCGTGGGGTAGTGGGGGCAGTGGGAATTCCTGTCCGGCGGGTGCGCGTGCCGTCTTCCTGGCATCCCCTTCTCGCCGGGCAGGATCGCCAGCAGGCTCTCACGGCGGTCCATACGATCGCCGCCGATCTCCGAACGCTCCTCTTGCCGCAGCAGACCTCCGAGTCGGCCTGGAACCTGGCGTGCGCAGCTCTGTGCCTCACCTACCTGGCGCAGGCAACGGGCGAGACCGAAGATGCCGTGGCGGCGCAGACTCTGCTCGAAAGCGCCACCGACGGCGCCGGTGCCGCCGAGCGGCTACCGATGTCCCTCCATCACGGCGCCACCGGGCTCGCTTGGGTCCTCCACCACATCGCGAGGGTACTCCAGCTCGAGGGCGCCGCTGCAGCCACGAGCTCCCTCGACGAAGAGCTGCTTGGACATCTGCATGGCCCCGCGGGCATCGGCGAGCCGTACGATCTGCTCGACGGGCTCCTCGGGCTGGGGGTCTACGGCTTTGAGTCCGGAAACCGCCCGCTGGTGGAGAGAGTCATCCATCGCCTGGCGGCACGCAAGCAGGCCGCCGCCGAGGGTTTTGCCTGGCATACCCCTCCGGAGGCCGGCGAGGGAAGCTGGTTCACCGAGGGTCACTCCAACCTGGGACTCGCGCACGGCGTCGCGGGCGTAGTCGCTTTTCTGGCCGGCGCCGTGATGGAGGGCATCGAACCAGACACGGCTCGCCCGCTGCTGCTCGACGCGGTCCACTGGGTTCGCCGGCAGCGCCTGCCGGACGGCGGGCCGCGCGCCTTTCCCTGGGCGGTCGCCCCTGGACGGTCACCGGTAACGCAGGGCCTCGACCCGGGGTGGGCCTACGCGGATTCGGGCATTGCCGCGGCGCTCGCCCACGGGGCACGCGTGCTCGGCGACGCAGACCTGCTGGAGGAAGCCCTCTTGGTAGCCGAACGAGAGGCCGCGCTCATGGACGAGCTGCCGGTGCGCCAGCCCGGCATTGGCTACGGACCGGCGGGCTATGCGCAGGTCTTCGCGCGCCTTTACCGGCAGACGAGCCGGCCGGCTTTCCGGCGCGCCGCTCGCAGGGAGGTCGTTCGCCTCTTGGGAATGCAAGCGTCTGGAATGGGCGCAGGCGGTTTCTTGTCGGAAGATCCAGCGGGCCGACCGCGCCGGGCGGACGTCAGCTTCCTTAGAGGCACCAGCGGCATCGGCCTGGTACTGCTGGGCGCCGCGACTACGGTCGATCCGCTGTGGGACCGGTTACTTCTGCTCTCTCCTCTACGCCTGGAACCGCGATAGGAGAACCCTGGCTCCATTTCGGAGATTTCGCGCACTAGCATATGCGTGAAGCTCGATCCCTGGCAAAAAAACTGGACCAACACCCAGCCGGGAAAGGAGAAGCAAGATGAAGACGCAGAGGACCGTGGTGAAGAAGCTGAAGATCGACAAAGAGACCCTGCTCCCCCTGACATCACGCCAGATGAACGAGGTTGAGGCGGGTGCCGTTGCCGTTTCACCGGTCGTTCACCTCAACAACTCACGCATGATCCACTTCTAGCTGCCCCGTGCGCCTGCCGGTGACCCCGGAGGGGAGGAGGCCCGCGCTGTAGACTGGGGCGCCCAGAACGCGGGCACAGCCATCACCGATGGATCGCTTCCCACTCCTTGCCGGCCCAGAAGCGGCTGCGCCCGGCGCCGGTCGCGGTCACGGCGCGGCCGCTTCCGGCGCCGGCATGCTGCTAGCGGATCTCGCCGCGTTCATTGATGCTGCTCCCTGTGGCGGTCCAGTGGAACGCCGCCACCGGCGATCGGGCTGACCCCCGCGGCAGCGAGCTCGCGATTGACTGCGGCGAGCTCGCCGTCGGTGAAGGCTCGCCAGGCGGCAAGGGCCTGCGCGGTCAGGACACGCAGGGCGCTCAGCCCGGCGCGGGCGTCGGCGCTCGGCGCGGCATCGGCCCCTTCCACCGCGCCGAACAGCGTGTTTGCGCGCTCCGCCACGAACCGTACGCTGTCAACCCGCGGCGGCGGTCGCAGCTGGGCACTCGCCCGCTGCATCTCGTCGGTGACTCCAGAGACCGCGGTGGCGTCGCGCCGAAGCTTCTCGAGGTGCTCCCGCAGCACCGCCGGCGCCCGCTCGAGGCGGACGCCGATCTCGTGCAACAGGGCTTCGGCGGCCGCCTCCGCACTTGCCAGTGATACCTGCACGGTCTGTACCTCGCGCGCCGCTGCCAGCTGCTGCTCGTAGGCGCTCGCCGGCAGCGCGAGGCGCGGGTCGGGGAGGACGTCAAGACTCTGCTCGAGCCGGCGGCCGTCGACGGTGAGCACCAGTCGATAGCGTCCCGGAGCGGCCCAAGGACCGTCCGCCCAGGAGTCGCCGTGGCTCGTCTCGCGGGGTGCCGCCCACCGTAGCGGCCAGACGAACCGGTGCATGCCCGGCCCGGTCGTCAGGGCGACCCGCTGGAGCGACCACTGCGGGGCCACCCGGAGCTTGGCGGGCTCGACCGGCTTGGGCGCGTCGGCACTGCTGTAGCGGCGGACCAGCCGGCCGCCGGCGTCGAAGATCTCGAGCGTCACCGGCTCGCGAGCAGGCGCCCGCAGCACGTAGTCGACGTAGGCGCCGTACGGCGGATTCGCGGCCGCCGGCTCGTCCTTCTGGAGCGGCGTGCCGGTGAATTCGGCGACGCGCAGGCGCACCGCCGGCGCGGGCCTGTAAAGCCAGGGGGCGGCCCCCTCCTCGCCCGCCTGGCGCAGCGGCTCGACGTCGTCGAGGACCCAGAAGCCGCGCCCGTGCGTGGCGATGACGAGATCGGCGTCGTGGACCTCGAGATCGCGCACCGAGGTGACCGGCAGCCCGAGCTGCAGCGACTGCCAGTGGTCGCCGTCGTCGAAGGACACGTAGACACCCTTCTCGGTGCCTGCATAGAGGAGCCCGCGCCGCGCCGGATCGGCGCGCACGGCGTTGACGAAGCTGCCATCCGGGATGCCCGCGACGGCGAGCTCCCAGTGCGCTCCGCCGTCGCGGGTGCGGTACAGGTAGGGGCGGAAGTCGTCGACGCGGTGGCGGTCGACGGCGGCATAGGCGCTCTCGGCCGCGAACGGCGATGGCTCCAGGATGCCGACCTTCGACCACGGCGCGAGCCCCGCCGGGGTGATGTCCTGCCAGTGGCCGCCCTCGTCGCGGGTGCGCCAGATGCGGCCGTCGTCGGTGCCCACCCAGAGGTCGCGATCGGCGAGGCGCGAGGGGGCGATCGTGTAGACGACGCCGCGGCGGGGACCGCCGTGGAGATCGTCTGCGGCGGTCGCGGCGTCCAGGGTCGCCGGCACTCCGGGATCCTCGCGGGTGAGGTCGGGGGAGATGACCGACCAGTGGTCGCCCCCGTCCGCGGTCCGGAACACCTTCTGGTTGCCGAAGTAGAGGACCTTGGGGTCCCGCCGCGAGAAGGCAAGCGGCAGCGTCCATTCGTCACGGTAGATCTCGCCGGGATACGCGAGTGTGGGATCGACGTTGCGAGTCTGGCCGGTGCGGCGGTCGAGACGCGCCACCCGCCCACCGTAGATCGTCAGCGGATCGTCGGGATCGGGCGCGATCATGTCGCTCTCGCCACCGGCGGTGACCTCGGTGAACTGCATCATGGTGATGCCGTCGTTGGAAGTGGTGCGGACCGGTAACGCCGCCGCCCCGGAGTCCTGCTGGGCGCCATAGACCCAATAGGGGAAACGGCGATCGGTGACGACGTGGTAGATCTGGGCGGTCGGCTGGTTGTGCCACGAGCTCCAAGAGGCGCCGCCGTCGACCGATACCATCGCGCCCTGATCGACGCCGAGAATCCGTGACGCGGGATGGTCGGCGTCGATCCATAGCATGTGGTAGTCGTCGCCGGTGGCGTCGCCCTCGACCGGTGCGAAGGTCCCCCCGCCGTCGCGCGAGCGGTAGAGGTTGGTGTTCGAGATCCACACCGTGTCGGCGTCGGCAGGCTCGACGGTGACGCCGCAGAAGTACCAGCCGCGCTGCCAGATCCGGCGGTCATCGCTCTTGCGCGTCCAGTGCTCGCCGCCGTCGTCGGAACGGTAGAGGCCGCCGGCCTCCGCGTCGACGACGGCGTAGACCCGCAGCGGCGCGGCGGCGGCGACGGCGATGCCGATTCGACCCGGGTGGACGGGCAGGCCGTTGCCGGTGAGCTCCCGCCAGTGATCGCCGCCGTCGGTCGATTTCCACAGCCCGCCACCCGGTCCGTTCGAGGGCGGATAGACGCTCCACGGCGGCCGCCGGGTCTGCCAGAGAGCCGCATAGACCACCCGCGGGTTGCCGGGCTCGAAGGCGAGATCGATGGCGCCGGTGTCGGCGTCCTTCGTGAGCACCTGCTGCCAATGCTGGCCGCCATCGGTGCTGCGGAAGACGCCGCGCTCGGCGTTGGGGCCGTAGGGATGGCCGAGGGCGGCGACGAACACCCGCTTGGGATCCTGGGGATCGACGAGGATGCGGCCGATCTGCTGCGTATCGGCCAGGCCCTGGTGCGTCCAGCTGCGCCCGCCGTCGGAGGACTTGTAGACGCCGTCGCCCTGCGCGATGTCGGAGCGCATGTCGGCCTCGCCGCTCCCGACGTAGAGCGTGCTCGGCCGGGACGGCGCCACCGCGATCGCGCCGATCGTCGCGATCGGTTGGCCGTCGAAGATGGGCTTCCAGGTGCGGCCGGCGTCGCGGCTCTCCCATACACCGCCGTTGACCGCGCCGAAATAGAAGTGGTTGGGTTCGCCCGGCACGCCGGTCACTGCGAGCACTCGGCCGCCGCGGAAGGGGCCGAGCAGCCGCCAGTGCAGGCCGGAGAACAGCGCCGGGTCGACGGGACCCTTGGCATCCTCGGCGACGGAGGGAGCCGGGAGGGCGAGAGCGAGCACGGCAGCGCCCGCGAGAAGACAACGGACTGAGTGGCGGTTGGCGTTCACGCCGGGAAGAGTAAACGAGCAACCGGCCTCGTGAGAAGCCTGCTGCCGCGGTGGGGCAAGCGGAAGATGAAGGACATCCGCCGCCGCGAGATCATCGAGATGCTGGAGGACGTCGCAAACGGCAAGGACGACGGCCGCCGGCAGTCAGGCCAGCCAGCGCCGATCTCGGCCAGAATCAATCCGCATCGCCACCTCGCCGGCTACCAGCACCGGCTCGGCCACCTCGTACAGCCCGAGCTGTAGGAGGATCAGCGTACGCCGGGGCATGGTAGCCTGGATGGCTTTCATTCGATCCGCGTGAACAAACAGTGGCGGCTGATCTTCCAATGGGATGGCGGCAAGGGCGAAGCCGGCGGTGTCTATCTGGATGATCATAGTTACGCGTGAGGTGAGCCATGTTGATGACGAAGCGCAAGCCGGCTAGCGTGGCAGAGATCTTGATCGAGGAGTTCATGGCGCCGATGAGGCTGACCCAGGTCGCGCTGGCCAGCGCGATGGGCGTCCAGCGCAAGCACGTCAATGAACTGTGCAATGGCCGCCGAGCTGTGACCGCCGCGACCGCACTAATCCTCGCCCGGGTGCAGGCACTCGCCGGACAACCTCAGCGAAGCCTGCCTTGGGCGGCCAACTCCGCATCTCGCTGAAGCGCCGCCGCCCTCACCCCGCCGTAGTGAACGGGGGGCGGTTGGTCGAACGCTTACCGGCGTATCACCATTTGGGCCATAGGCGAATGCTATCATGACATCAGTTGAGGACGGCAACGAGCGAGGCCGCAGCCCATTTGCCGTCTTGCCGATAGAATCCATCTTGGCTCGTCTACCCCGATGGAGGCGGGGAGATCACCATGACCACGGCTCTCTACATCGACCGAGACCGAATCGGCGACTTCTGCCAGCGGTGGAGCGTCACGGAATTCGCACTCTTCGGGTCAATCCTGCGGACCGACTTCGGGCCAGACAGCGACGTGGATGTCCTCGTCACCTTCGCACCCGACGCGCCCTGGACCCTGTGGGACCTCTCCAGGATGCGGGCAGAGCTGGAATCCATCTTTGGTCGGGAGGTGGATCTGGTCGAAAAGAAGGCCCTCCGTAATCCCTACCGCCGTCAGGCCATCCTCGCCGATCACCACGTCGTCTATGCCTCCTGATCGGGACAACGTCTATCTGTGGGACATGGTGATGGCAGCCCAAGGAGTGGCGTCCTCGTTGCAGGGGCTCACATTCGAGCAGTATGCCGCCGACGAGAACCTCCACCTGGCAACTGAGAGGAGGATCGAGATCATCGGCGAAGCGGCACGGCGCATTTCACCGGGATTCAAGGAAACCCATCCGGAAATTCCCTGGCGATTGATCGTCGATCAGCGCAACGTGCTGATCCACGCCTATGACGAGATCGAGACCGAGAGAATCTGGGCTTTGGCACAACAGGATCTTCCTCGGCTACTTGAACAACTCAAGCAGCTGACGCCTCCTGAGAAACCGTGATCTTCCTCGGCGAGTGCATCTAGTCGAGACTGATGAGGGTTGGTCGCCATAGCGGTATGCGGCAGCAAGCAAACCCTCAGCGGCCAAGACTATAAGCGCAAGAAGCTTGAGCCAGTCACTATAATAACTGCATCCAGAATCGCCTTCGTCCCCTTGCCGCTCATATCGATCCACCTCTACTCCGTCTGCCATGGCTGTCATGCAGCTCTCGCTCCATCGACAGCAGATATGCGAATGGATTTCCTCGCAGGGACTCTCTCCGGTCCACGTTGTACATTGTCCCGGAAACGATGAGCGAAAGACCGGCACCGGCTAACAGGGCAGTCGGGACGGCCAAGCCGGCGGCGACGAGCACCGTGCTGGACCCAGCAGACAGAAACGCAACCTTCAGCAAGCCATCTCCCAGCCATCGAATTCTCCGCCCGTGAAGCGCATTCTTCAAATCGGCAAGCGCAGGCTCAACCTCATTGGCGTGAAGGTCGAGTATGCGTTGGCGCAACGCTTCGAGCGAAAGGTCTGCTTCCACCGCTGCCGTCAGCTGTTTAATCTTAGTTCGGAAGATGGCGAGCTCATCCTTGTGTCGTTCCCTGAAGGCCAACAGGCTGTCAATTGGCGTGTCGGGGTCAATTGCTATCCGCTGGATCGCAAGCTGAGCGAGCAGCCCAGGGGCCAGGTGCCTCGGCATCCGCCGGCGCGGGCCGAAGGCTTCATACTCTCGCCACCTATGCCAGGGACCATGAATGCCCCAAGGAATGATGCCGCCGAGCTGAGAATCAAGGCGTGCAGCAACAGCCAACCTCTCAGCTGTGGGGAGAGGCGTCAGCAGGCTAGCTCCTACGCGGTCCGCGAGCCGCGTGGCGAGGAGAGTCATATAGAAGAGCGCGAAACCATCATCGACTTGAAGCCACTCTGAACCACGATTTGATGGCGCGGCTAACATCGAGAATAGGTGGCGAATCTCGTGCGGCAGTTTCTCGGGATGCATTTCAGCGAATCTTCCCAGGCGGTACGGAAGCTTCTCGATATGAATGTCGTGCCTGCGCCCGTCGTTGCTACCCACAAGCAGCTCGGCTCCTTCGCTGGTAGCTAGATAATTCAGCGCGTCGTCTGCCAGTTCTTCTATCTCCTCCATGCCTGAATTCACTCGAAGTGGCACCAGAAAGCCAGCATCTTGGAGAGCACGCCCGGAGTCAGTAGAGTACGGGCTATCGATTGACTCCGGAACGATGGTCCGAATCGAGTCCCAATAGAGAAGCGATGTCTTAAGCCACGCCTCGTCACGGATATCAATCCACGGATAGAAAATAGCTTGTGACATAAGCTGCTCTCCTCATGCAAAGGCGGCGACTCCTTGCGATTCAGAACTCCGGCATAAACGTCGACGACATACGCTCCCGCATTCAAAACCAAATGGCAGCCCCTGATCTTTTGCAAGCATGTTGGCGCCTCTGTCACTCTCCTTCTTCTCCCGCCGAGAGCGGGAGGACCCGTGCAAGGGGCTCCTCGATATCGAGGCCGTGCTGGGAAGCGATCCGCGCCAAGTGGATACCGAAGACTGCGCGCAGCTCGCCCAAAGCTGGCAGAAATACCCAGCTGGCAAAGTGGCCGCGGTCAAAGCCGAAGTCAACGATCCGTCCACCTTCGCTCTGTACATCGTCGAGAAACTTGCGACAAGCCAGACGCATAGCCCGAAGACTCGCGTCGAACTCCAACGATAGCTTGCCGTGGCCAAGCTCGCGGGTGAGGACGCGGCGCATGTCGAGGACGGATTCGACGCAGTGCGAAGGGACCTCAAGCGCATTCGGGTTATAGAGGACCCGGCGATCCTCCAGATACGATATGAGACGGCGCGCGACTACTACATCGGCTTCGGGCGGATTCCACTGAACTCCGAAAATGGGACAACTGATGCCAGTAAGTCGTGTCGTGATCTCGGAAAACTTCATGAGACTGACTTCCTGTTTGGCGCTGACGGCTAGCTAGCTAGCGCCCTCGGCGCCGAGGATTACACATCAAACATCTTCAAGTATCTTCCTGCGCGTCGCGCTGTACTCTTCGTCGCTGATCAGACCCTGCTCCTTGAGCCGAGAGAGATTTGCCAGACGATTTTCCACGCTAGCTGCCGTTGTGGAATTGGGAGTCATGGGTGACGCGAGGGCAGTAGTGCCGCCAGCGGCAGCGTTTATATCGTTTGACAGGGCCACCTCATCGAAGATCGTGACGCCCCTGCTGTTTCGAGTGAGGCGTGAGTATTCGCGTCCCAGCTCTAGGGTCTTCTGGCGAAGCTCTGGGTTCGTGGGGTCAATGGTGAGCGCCTGAAGACTCGCCTGATAGCCAGCCTTTGCTTTGACACGCGAATCCCCCTGCGACGCCTTGATGGCGAACGCAATAACAGCTCCTATGACCATCACCACCCAAAAAATTCCTGTGTCCATACCCGGAAAGACTCCTCCGCGGACCTTGTACCTGAGTTCGAGCGATAAGCCTTGTTGACTAAGTATAGGTAGGAAGAGCGGTCGTCAGCAAGCTTATCGCTTGCTTGCTATGAGACCAAGAACTCAGGCCGACCGCCCTACCGGCGCGCAGCCAGTGATCGACAGTCGCCCACGCCAGCGCGCGAGTGGTGCTCACCAACGGTCGCGCGCCCAGAGCACTCCTCGCACCAGGCAGGGTAGGCGTCGGAGACCTCATAAACAATCGGGTCCAGTGCTTCAAGCTGGCCGTGCGTGAAGACGGCCATGAGCTCGGCGGCGTCGTCGCCAGGTAGGTGCAGCAGGAGCCCGTGGTAGGCGATCTCCATGCCGCAGGCGGCCACCGCGTGCCGTGCTTCGAGCGGGAAGGATTACCTCGGTGAACGAGCGTCTTTTCCTTGTGCGCGAAGACGACCCTCGGCAGTTGTCCCAGCGGCAAGACCGACCGTGACTTTGAGCCGTCACGCTAACTTACTTGTTTTGTTGGGGTTACGATGGTGGAGCCGAACGGGATCGAACCGTCGACCTCTTGAATGCCATTCAAGCGCTCTCCCAACTGAGCTACGGCCCCACTGAGGCGGGAGAGTCTAGCGGCTCAGGTCAGGAGGTGTCAAACCTCCCGCTGGCAGCGCTGCCGACCGGGCGAAGGGCAGGGAACGGCCAACCTCAAGCGTGAAGCGGGACGTGCCCGACAGCGGCGCGGCAGGAATCAAGCGCTGATGCCGAAGGCGCCGGAGAGGCCCCGGCGGCCGGCCTGGGTGACCTGGACCGCACGGCTGGCCGGGGTGCGCTCGAGCCAACCGCGGTCAAATAGGAGAGCGAGCAGCGCGGCGCCCAGGGCGCCGGCGACGTGAGGGACTCGCTCGCTCCAGTCGAGACAGGCGGGGGCAAAGGCCCGGCGACGGGCACGGGCGGCGGCCAGATCGACGCCGAGATCGCCCAACAGGCCGGCACCCTCGGGCGTCACCTCGTAGTGAGCTCCGGCAGATATCAGGACTCCGCGGTCGAGTAGGGCGCTGGTGAGGCCGACGCCGAGACGGCCCGCCAGGTGGTCGTAGCAGGTGCGGGCCGCGCGGACGGCGCGGCCGATGCGGGCCTGGCGATGGGTGCGCGGGGACGACTCGGGCGCCAGCACGGCCAGCGCCTCCATCGCCTGTACCAGCTCCGGGCGAGCTAGCCGGTAGAGGCGATGACGACCCTGCCGCCTCATGCCGACCAGGCCGGCGGCCGCCAGCTTCGCCAGATGCATGCTGGCCGTGGACGCCGTCACTCCCGCCACCTGCGCCAGCTCGCTGGCCGCCACCTCCCGACCGTCCGACAGCGCCATCAGCATCGCCACCCTGGCCGGATCGGCGAGGAGAGAGGCGACCGGCGAGATGGCGGCGTCCGCAAGCACACTTCGATGATAACACAACTATCCCGGAGCTAGGCTGGCGGCATGAGGCAACTCGATCGCCGCGAAGCCATCGGGGTCATCGCGGCGACCGGCGCGGCGCTGGCACTGCGCCGCAACGCCCCCGCCGCATCCTCCACCGGGAGAACGACCATGACGATTACCTGCATCATCCGCTACCAGATCGATCCTTTCCAGCGCGACGGGTTCAAGCAGTATGCAACGAGCTGGGGCCGCATCATTCCTCGCTGCGGCGGCCATCTGGTCGGGTATTTCCTGCCGCATGAAGGCACCAACGACGTGGCCTGGGGGCTGATCGCCTTCGACAGCCTCGCCGCCTACGAGCGCTACAAGGCCCGCCTGCGGACGGATCCGGAAGCGCGCGAGAACTTCGCCATGGCGCAGACCAAGCGCCTCATCCTGCGCGAAGAACGGAACTTCGTGGAAGTGGTGGACGGAACGTTCGGTCTGCGCTCGACCCTCGCCGGCGAGGAGCGATCGGCGCCGGGTCCGGACGCGGCCGGTGCCTAGCGGGCGCGGAGCTGCCGCTTGCGCTTCACCTGCGGCGGACGCTCGCCACCCTCGAAACCGACGACATCCGGTGCCCCGATGCCACCGCCGCGCGCCCCGTCGCCGCCTGCGCTCCCGCCGTCGGCGAACCGGGCCGCTGAAGCCCCGGCACGGGCGGCTCCGAACGGCGCCGGCACCTCTCCGGCCGGGCCGGCGGCCAGGGCCGGGAGGAGACGGGCGATCTCGGCGCGCAGGGCGTCGAGGCCGTCGCCGGTCAAGGCCGAGACCCGCAGCCCGTCGCCGTTCTGGGCCGGGTTGGCCGCGCACGCGGCGATGCGGTCGCACTTGTTGTAGACCGTGACCACCCGCCGGCGCTCCACTCCCAGCTCGTCCAGCACCTCGTCGGCAACGGTCATCTGCTCGTGCCACTGCGGATGACTGCGGTCGACGACGTGCAGCACCAGGTCGGCGGCGGTGATCTCCCCCAGGGTGCTGCGGAAGGAGGAGACGAGATGATGCGGCAGCTTGCGGATGAAGCCGACGGTGTCGGCGAAGACCGCGCTCGCTCCCGGACCGCCGGCAGCGCCGCCGGCATGTTCGGCACTTGCCGGGCCGGCCGTGCCATTGACCCCCAGGCTGCCGCGCCGCAGCTTGGCGTCGAGGGTGGCGAACAGCCGGTCCTCGGCGAGCGCGTCGGCCGCGGTGAGGCGATTGAAGAGGGTCGATTTGCCGGCGTTGGTGTAGCCGGTCAGAGCCACCACCGGCACGCCTCGCCGGCCGTGGCGCTGGACGCCGCGGGTGCGGTCGATGCGCTCCAGGTCCTGCTCGAGCCGGCGGATACGCGCTCGCAACAGACGCCGATCCTGCTCGAGCTGCTTTTCCCCCTCGCCACCGCGGGTGCCGACGCCGCCGGCCTGGCGCGACAGGTGGGACCAGCGCCGGGTGAGGCGGGGCAGGAGATAGTTGAGCCGCGCCAGCTCCACCTGGGTGCGGGCCTCCCGGCTCTTGGCCCGCTGGTCGAAGATCTCCAGGATCAGGCCGCTGCGGTCGAGGACCGCCAGACCGGTCTCCTCTTCCAGCGCCTTCACCTGGCCGGCGCTGAGGTCGTCGTCGAACAGCAGCAGGTCGGCGCCCAGCCCGGTTGCCGCGGCGCCTACCTCCGCCGCCTTGCCCTTGCCGATGAACGTGGCCGGGTCCGGCGCCTGCCGTGATTGGACCGCCCGCCCCACCACCCGCGAGCCGGCGGAGTCGGCAAGCTGCGCCAGCTCGTCGAGGTGCTCCTCGACCATCTGCAGCGGTTGCGGCGGTGCGCCGGCGCCCGAGCGGCGCTTCAGGAGCACCCCGACCAGGAAGACCCGGCGGGACTTCGAGCGCTGGATGTTGTCTGGGGATGGCAAGGTCTTCAGGGCTTTCTCGGGGATCCTGCGCTATTCTAGCTTTCCAGCCCGCTCTCCGCGAACCGCCCGCGAGCCGCAAATGGCACGATCCCCAGAGTCAGAACAGCCAGCCGCCGGCGCCCATTCCGCGCCAACCCCGGCAGCACCGCCGGCCGGCCCGGCCATCCCGGCGATCACCGAGCCAGCCGCCTCGCCGCCCCCGCCACCCACGCCGCAACGTAGCCTGGGTCGCCAGGCGCGCGGCATCGCGGCGCTGATCACCGTGCTCGGCCTGGGCGTGCTGATCTGGCCGCGCGGCACCAGCAGCACGACCGCGGCTCCCGGCGGCTTCCTGCTCGATGCCGGCGGCCGGGCCGCCACCCTCGGCTCGCGCCTGGCGCCGGTGACCCTGGTGCACTTCTGGGCCACCTGGTGCCCACCCTGCATCGAGGAGGCGCCGGCGCTCGACCGCCTGGCCCGCGATTTCTCCGGCTACCGCAATTTCGCCGTGCTGCGCGTGGCGGTTGCCGATTCGCGTTCCAAGGTGGACTCCTTCCTCGGTGCGGGCGCCGCCGGCGTGCTCTACGACCCGCAGTGGGACGTGGCCCACCGCTACGGCACCGACCAGCTTCCCGAGACGTACCTGGTGGTGGGGGGCCGCATCGTCGAGAAGTTCATCGGCGAGGTCAACTGGGACGACCCGGTGGTGCGCCAGAAGATCGCCGCCAACCTGTCGCGCACCGGCGGCGACACGAGCATGACAGGCTCGTCGTGACCGAGCTCGCCACGATCGGGATCAAGATCGCACTCGCGGCGGTGCTTGCCGGGGCGGTGGGCATCGAGCGCGAGTGGACCGGCAAGTGGGCCGGCCTGCGCACCCACATGCTGATCGCCGTCGGCGCCACCCTGCTGGCGCACATCTCAATGCGACCCGGGGGCGCCGGGGTCGCGGGCGCCCTGGACGGCGGCCGCATGGCCGCGCAGATCATCACCGGCGTCGGCTTCATCTGCGCCGGCACCATCCTGCAGTCGCGTGGCGCCGTGCACGGCCTCACCACCGCCGCCGGCCTGTGGGTGGCGGCGGCGATCGGGATCGCGGTCGGCTTCGCCGACTACGCGGCCGCCATCCTCACCACCGTGGCGTTGCTGGCCATCCTCACCGCCATGCGGCCGCTCGAGCGCCGGCTGATGCGCGGTCACCTGCGCGTCGTCGTGCTACAGCTCGAAAAGGGCCAGAAGGTGTCGCAGGTGATGGACGTGGTCGAGGAGTGCGGCCTGGAAACCGAGAGCATGGAGGTCTCCCGCCGCGGCCCGCAACCGGCGGTGACGGTGAAGCTCCGCGGCCTGGAATCCGACGCGCAGCGCCTCATCCAGCACGCCAGCCTGTTCGGCATCCACGCCGTCGAAGAGACCGAGCCCAAACGGCCGCCCTTCCCCTGAGCACCAGGCCTGGGCCGCCGTAGGGCCTCGACCGGTCCGGTTTCAAGCCTCGTGCAGCGCCAGGCCGGCACCGCCTAAAAATGGAAGGCCAGTCCCCCGTGGGCCATGCCGTAGATGTGGGCGTCCTTGATGTCAATGTAGTGCCCGGAGAGCTCGACCACGACGCTGAAGCGGCGGCTGGCCTTGAAGTCGCCGACCAGCCCGAGCACGCCGCCGGCCACCGTCTTGCTCGCCGATTGGCCGGTGAAGGCGTCGTTGCCCCCCAGGCGATAGGCGCCCAGGCCGAGGTAGACGCCCGAGTCGTAGTAGCTCTCCTCGAACATGTACTGGCCGGCGAGGGTCACATACGAGAGGTCGGCGCCTACCCGCGTGCCGAAGAGCGTGTCCTTGCCGCCCAGCGACAGCTGGCCGAGCCGCAGCGCGATGTAGGTGCGCGTCTCGGTGAGCGCCAGGCCCTCGACCTGCCAGCTGCCGTTGCTGAAGTCGCGGCTGCCCGGCTTGACGTCGACCGAGCCGCCGAGCCCGCCCATCACACCGACGCTCCAGTTGTAGAGGTCCTGCGCCGCCGCCGCCGCCGGCAGCGCCAGGGCGGCCAGGAGCGCGAGCACCGTCAGGCTGGCCACGCGGGCAGCCCCGGCCCGGCCCGGCCGGCGTGACCGCAACGACCGCCGCGACCACCGGCCCGGCGGAGAGGACAGAGGGGAACACTGGCGAGTCAAAGGGCAGCCCTCCTTTTGCGGTTCAAGTCCTGCGGGACGCACCCGGCGCCGGCAGTTGAGAGATGGCGAGCAGTATACAGGCGACGGCGCGGCGGCCGTCCCAGCAACCGGCGGCCGCCGCGCCCTGCACTGCTCGCCCCCGGCAGCGCTCCTACCACAGCCCTCCCGCACCCCGGCCGTTGCCGGTGGTGCCGCCGCCGTCGACGTTGCCACCGGCGCCGGCGCCGGCTGCCGCAACCTCCTCGGCCGCCGCCGCGCCGGTCGAGGCGGGCACCGAGAACACGCGCCCCAGGATCCCTTCCGGCGCATCCATCACCACCACGAAGTTGCTTCCCTTGCCGATGCCGGAGATGGCCGGCCGCAGCGCCGCGAACTCTCCCTGGCCGGCGTTGAGCACCGGGAACTCGTTCGAGAGCGGCGTGCCGTTGCCGGCGAAGCGGCGGCCACGCACCTCGTGGACGCCGCCGGGATCGCCCTCCCAGACGGCCACCAAGGCGCCGGTGGGATCGAAGAACAGCGCCGGGTTCTGCTGGTCCTGATCGACCTCCTGGTTGAGCACCTGCCGCGGCCCGATCGCGCGACCGAGCCGCGAGAAGTGCTGCGCCACGATGTCGCTGCCGGAGACGGCCGGCGGCTGGGCGGTCTGCCAGGCCACCACGTAGGTGTTGCCGGGGCCACAGGCCACGGCGGCCGACGATTCGTGGTCCACCGCCGGCGCCACCACCTGCTCGCCGCCGACCGGTGCGCCGCTGGCCTCCAGCCGGCGCACCACCACCCCCACCAGGCCGGGTTGGAAGGGCAACAGCACGTTGGCGAACGTCCAGGCGGCGTGGATCCGGCCGGTCGAGCTGACGCAGAGGCTGGGACGGTCGCCGAGCGCCAGGCCGCTGCTGAGCTGCACGGCCGCACCGGTGGCGGCACCGGTGGCGTCGAAACCGCGGACCATCACCCGCGGCGGGCCGGGCGGCTCGCCGCCCGTCGGCAGCGACACCCAGGCGACGACGAAACCGCCGCCCGGCGCGGCCGCGACCGCCGGCTTGAAGTCCGAAGGCGTGGCCGGCGTCGAGGCGGGATCGGAGGCCACCGCGATCTGCCCGCCCAGGGGGTTGCCCGTGGGGTCGAAGCGCTGCGCCACGATGGAGCTCTGGTCGTCGCTCTCGGTCGCCCAAACCACCACGAAGTTCCCCTTGGTGTCGGCGGCCGTGACGCCGTCGAACTGCGGCGGGTCGCCGGGCGCCCCGGGCGCGACCTCGAAGTCGTTGCCGTCCGCGGCCAGCGCGGGGTTGAAGGCGCGGCTGAAGACACCCTCGCTGACCACGTCCCTGGGCTCCACCCAGGCCCCCAGGATGTCGCCGGCGGCATTGGCGGCCACCGACGGTTCGTGCTGCGAGCAGGTGAAGCAGCTGCTGAGGCGGAACAGGCGCCCCGGCTGCGGCTGGGCGCCGATGGCAGGCGGCGCGACGGCCGCCATGCCCAGCGCGAGCGTGCCGGCCGCCAGGTACGACGGAAGCTTGCGGCTGATCATTGCAATCAATCCTCCACGGTCAAGGTCCTGCGTCGTTGGGGAGGCTGGCCGGCCAACCTGCTGACAGTCATTTACGGAGACCGAGAGGCCGCCGTTTGTCCGCCGCCGGTTGCCGGCGGCCCGGCAGCGGTGTCTAACCGCTCTGAGGAGGCCCGCTGCCGCCGATGACGATGCCCTTGCCGAGGCCACTGCCGCCGCCGCCGGCGATCTCCCTGCCGGAGCCGTTCGCGATCCCCCTGCCGGCGATGCCGGGACCCGCGCCACTCCGGACGCTGGCGCGGCGGCTGGCGGGCGACCCGCGCCACTACCAGATCCTGGTCCTGGGATCGCTGCTGGTGTACGGGATCTTCGGCCTCGACCTCGAGGTCCGCCGCGGCCAGGCGCTGGCGATGGTCGCGGCGGCGCTCGCGACGCAGCTCGCCGGCACCCGGCTGGCCCGGCTGCCGCGCTTCGATCCCAAGAGCGCCTGCATCTCGGCGCTGTCGCTGTGCCTGCTGTTGCGCACCGACCGCCTCTGGCTGGCCGTTGCCGCCGCGGTGCTGTCGATCGCCGGCAAGTTCCTGCTGCGGGTGCGCGGCAAGCACCTCTGGAACCCCACCAACTTCGGCCTGGTGGCGATGATGCTCGCCAGCCGCGGCCAGGTCTGGGTCTCCCCCGGCCAGTGGGGAAGCACGGCGTTGTTCGGTTTCCTGGTGCTCTGCCTGGGCGGGATGGTGGTCAACCGCGCGGCGCGCGCCGACGTCACCTGGGCGTTCCTCGGCGGCTATCTCTCGCTGCTGCTGGCCCGCGCCTGGTGGTTGGGCCAACCGGCGGCGATCCCGCTGCACCAGGTCGCCAGCGGCGCCTTCCTCATCTTCACGTTCTTCATGATCTCGGACCCCAAGACCACTCCGGACTCCCGCGCCGGACGCGTCCTGTTCGCGCTGCTGGTGGCCACGGGCGCGGCCTGGGCGCAGTTCGCGCTCTACCGCCCCACCGGCCTGCTGCTATCCCTCGCCTGCCTGGCCCCGGTGGTGCCGCTGATCGACCGCCTGCTGCCCGGCAAGACCTATCGCTGGCCCCTGCCGGCGGTGCCGCTTCCCGAAAGGAGCTCCCCATGATCCGTCTCGCGCCTGCCGCCCCGCGGCGCTCGCTGGCCCCGGTTCTCGCGGCGCTGCTGCTGCTGGCCGGCGCCGGCGCCGCCCGCGCCTTCTGCGGCTTCTACGTCGCCAAGGCCGACACCCACCTCTACAACCGCGCCTCGCAGGTGGTCCTGGTGCGCGACGGCGATCGCACGGTGATGACCATGGCCAACGATTTCCAGGGCGATCCACAGGCGTTCGCGGTGGTCATCCCGGTGCCCGTGCTGCTCGCGCGCGGCCAGATCCACGTCGCCGAGCGGGCGCTGATCGAGCATCTCGACGCCTGGTCGGCGCCGCGGCTCACCGAGTACTTCGATCCCAATCCCTGCGCGGTGCGGCAGTACGCCCTGGCAGCGCCGTACGGCGCCCAGCGGGAGATGGCGGGCGCCCCCGCCGGGGGCGCCGCCCGCGCCCGCGGCCTGGGGGTCAAGATCGAGGCGACCTACACCGTCGGCGAGTACGACATCCTGATCCTCTCGGCGCGCCAGAGCGACGGCCTCGAGACCTGGCTGCGGGAGAACGGCTACCGGGTGCCGCCCGGCGCCTCGCGGGTGCTCGGCAGCTACATCCGCCAGGGGCTGCATTTCTTCGTCGCCAAGGTGAATCTCGAGCAGCGCGCGAAGCTTGGCTTCGCCTACCTGCGGCCGCTACAGGTCGCCTACGAGTCGCCGCGCTTCATGCTGCCCATCCGCCTCGGCATGGTCAACGCCAACGGCCCGCAGGAGCTCTTCGTCTACGCCCTGACCCGGCGCGGCCGGGTCGAGACCACCAACTACCGCACCGTCAAGCTACCCTCGGGCGCCGACCTGCCGCTGTTCGTCAAGGACGACTTCGGGACCTTCTACAAGGCGATGTTCGACCACCAGGTGGCTCGCGAGGAGATGCGCACCGTTTTCCTCGAGTACGCCTGGGACATGGGGTGGTGCGACCCCTGCGCCGCCGACCCGTTGTCGCGGGAGGAGCTGCGCGACCTCGGCGTCTTCTGGCTGGACGAGAGCGGCGGCGTGTCGCCGGCCGGCGGCACGTCCCGGCCCGGCCGTCCGGGCCGGTCCCTGCGCTCCGCAACGGGGGTCACCGACGTCTTCCTCACCCGCCTGCACCTGCGCTACGACTCGGCCCACTTCCCCGAGGACCTCGCCTTCCAGGAGACCGGCGATCGCGAGAACTTTCAGGGCCTGTTCGCGCTGCACCACGCCTGGAAGGGAGTTGCCGCCTGCGAGGAGGCGGCGGCCTACCGGCGCCAGCTGTGGCAGCGCTGGGACCGCGAGGCCCGCACCCTCGCCTTGCTCACCGGCTGGAGCCTGGACGACGTGCGCCGCCGGATGACCCTGAAGGTGGGCGACGCCGTCGCGCCGGCGGAGGAATCCTGGTGGCGGAAGCTGTGGGGCGAGTGAACGGATCGCATCGGCTGCCCGGCGCTGCTCGTGGCGGCGAGCGCCGGCAGCCATGGCGCATCAGTGCATGCCGGCGCCGAGCAGCCGCCGCAGATGGTCGGCGCGCTCGCGGCGGATGACCTCGAACTCCTGCCGCTGGCGCGGGGTCAGGATCTGCGCGATGCGGTTCTGACCCCGCTCGATCACCGCCACCACCCGCGGCCGCACCTCCTGCCACAGGGCCACGGTCTCGCGATGGGTGTCGCCGAGGATGGCGTCGACCTGGCGCTGCTGGTCGTCGCTGAGGTCGAGCCGCCGGTGGAGCTCGGCCGACAGGCGCCCGCCCGGGCTGCCGTGGCCGGCGTGCACGCCGGGCCCCCCCGGACCGCCCCGCGGGCGGTGCCAGGTGGCCAGATGGTCGCCGAGCGCTCCCACCACCACTCCCACCAGGAAGAGAGCGACCACGCCGGCGACTGCCGAGGAGCGTCTCATCGCCTCGCCGGCCCGCTCACGGCCAGACCTCGGGAGAGAGCGAGGACCAGGCGAGCAGCTGCTCGGAGCTGGGCGGCTCGTCGAGCAGCGGCGAAGGCACGGCCGCGGCGACCGCTGCCGGCGCGGCCGGCGAGGCCGGCGCCAGGGCCGGCAGCGACAGCCCCAGGCAGGCGAGAGCGAACGCCAGCCCCAACGCCGCGGGCAGGGCCCGGAAGGCGGCCCAGCCGAGCACCTCCGCCGGCCGCGCGATGCGCGCCAGGACCCGTGCCGAGAAGTTGGGATCCGGCTCGATCGCCGAAAGCGGCCGGCCCAGCTCCTGGCGCGCCAGCTCCAGCCGGTGGGCGAAGACGGCGCACTCCGGGCACGAGGCCAGGTGCGCCGCCAGCGGGGTGTCCGCCGTGGCGCCGGCCGCGGCGGCCGGCGCGCAGAGCCATTCGCGGCACCGCCGGCAGTCTCCGGAGTCCGCGGTCCGTCTCGATTCGGCGTTGGCGTTCATGTTTCAGCCCTCCTCGAGCACCCGCCGCAACCGCTGACGGGCGCGATGAGCCCTGACCTTGACGTTGACCCGGCTCCAGCCGAGCCGTTCGGCGATCTCCGCCACCGACCACCCCTCCGCTTCGAGCAGCACCAGCAGGAAGCGATCGGCGGGTTGCAACCTGGCCAGCAGGCGCTCGACCTCGAGCCGAGCGGTGGGATCGACGGCTGGGGCCTCGACCACCTCTTCCAGGCTCAGGCCGCGTCCCGGCTCGGCGGCCGCCGCCAAGCCCAGGCGCCGGACGCGCGCCCTGCCGGTCGTCCCGGTGGCATCCGCGGCGGTGCCGGGTAGGGGGGCGGCCACCCTACCCGGCGCCGCCGCGCTCGGGGCCTGGCGAAGGCGCCCGTCACCCGGACGGCGCAACCGATCGAAGGCGCACCGCAGGCACAGGCGAGTCAGCCAGTGCTCGAAAGGCGCCCGCGCGCCATAGGTGCCGAGCTTCATCCAGGCACGCAGGAAGGTTTCCTGCGCCACCTCCTCGACGTCCTGGGGCTGGCGAAAGAAGCGGCCAGCCAGCCGAAAGACTCGCGCCTGATAGCGCCGCACCAGCACCGCGAAAGCCTGCTCGTCGCCGGCCAGGCTGGCACGAACCAACTGCGCCTCGGCGGTGTCCGCAGGGAGTGCAGGGCGCGCAGGGTCCGCAGGGTCCGCAGGTTCGACGGCAAGCGCCGGGTTGCCAGGAGCCGCCGGGTTGGCGGACTCCGCGACGGCGGCCGGCTTCGCCGAACGGGCGGGATCGGCGGAGCCCGAGCCCGGGGCGCCGCCGCCGGCGATCGGATCGAGCCTCATCATCCCTGCCATGGCCTGCATGCCAAACTCCTGCCCTCCCAAGATCAGACGGCCCTGTCGGGGGTGCGGTTACAGCCCTCGCGGGCGCCTGGCCGAGGCCTAGTGGCGGCCCGGCCCCGTTTCCCCGGCCCTGGCAGCGGCCGGCGTGACGATACCAGGAGGCGGCGCGCTGAGCGCCTCGTCCACCGCCGCGACGTCGCGCTCCGAGTCGCCGAAGTAGAGCCCGTCGTCGAGGATCTGGCTGGCCAGCTCCAGATTGGCGGTGACCACCGCCCCACCGCCGCGCAGGTTGGCGCTCTCGAGCGCCAGGTCGACCTGGGCCTCGATGCGCCCGAGGTCGGAATCGACCTCCTGCAGCGTCTTCTGGCAGCGCTCGAGGTTCTGCAGCCGCTGCTCGAGGATCTGGCGGGTGGCCGCTTGCGACTCGCGCAGGGCCGCCGACAGGCCGGGCGCCGCCAGCGCGCGCTCGAGACCGGCCAGACGGCCGCGCAGGTCGCTCTCGCTGACCTGCACCCGCGACGCCTCCAGATGGTAGCGCGCCACCAGCAGCTTGAGGTAGATCCAGCTCAGGCGGGAGAGCGCGTCGCGGCTGCTCTCGATGCTGATCTCCGGCGCCTGCGCGTCCTGCGAGACCTGCAACACCCGCCCGCACTTCTCGTCGAGCGCGGCGCAGCGCTGGCGCGCCACCGGATCGAGGCGCCGCAGCAGCTCCTGGCGGTGCTCCTGGGCCGCGCCGGCCGCCTCCTGCTGCCGGCCGGCCTGGACTGCCCGCTGGAAGCGCGGGTTGGTGGCGAGGAGAGTCAGCAGGGCCGCCTCGCCGGCGGCGGCCAGCAGCCAGAAGGCGGGGTTGGCAAAGCCCAGGATGGCGCAACCGGCCACCAGCACGACGTTCACCGGCACCCGGCCGAGGCCGGGGACCGGGACGCCGACCCAGAAGGCCGCCTTGAGGTACTCGAGCATGGCGAGGCGCGGGCGGCCGGGCGCTGCCGGCCGCTCAACTAACGTCCGGCGTGGGCCCGCTCCCAACCCGCCAGGAGATTATTGATCACCTCGGCCGGCGGCGCCTCGCAGACCGTGCCGAGATCGACCCGCAGGCCGAAGCGCTGGTCGTCGACGAAGGGGCTGCCGGCGAAACGCACCGGCACCGCCGGGTTGCCCGGACGGAAGCCGTGCGCCAGCGACTGACGCTGGATCGGCTCGCTGAGCAGGAAATCGAGGAACTTGCCCGCCGCCTCGCGCTGCTCCCGGCTGCTCCAGGGCGCGTCCAGGATGTAGTAAGGGTTCTCGTTCCAGAGGTTGCGGCGCGGGTAGTCGACGCGCAGCTCGCCCCAGCGCCCCTCGGCGTTTTTCAGGTAGTCGATGGCCACGCTCTCGTAGACCACCACCGCGTCGTAGGCGGAGGGTCCGCGGAGCACCATGTCCCGCATCATGTTGCCGGTCGAGTTCGAGAGCCCGCTGACCGCCCGCTCGAACGACTGCTCCCAGGCGTTGAAGCCGGGATCGAGGATGTCGGCGAGCGCCAGGCCGCGGGTCTTGCCGCGGTAGTCGTAGGCCATCAGCACGAGCGTGGCGAGGCCGCTGTTGGACTGGTTGGGGTGGGTGTGCCCGAGCTTGAACAGTCCCCACTCCGGCTTGCCCGCAATCGCCTCCCAACCGGAGCCTTCGGCGAGCGCCTGCCCGAGGGTCTTGAAGCTGACCTCGTGGTATTTGGCGACGAAGGCGTCGTAACGCTCCTTCCACATCACGAACACCATCGGCGAGAGCGCCAGGTTCTCCTCGCGCTTGAACGGGCTGGCGTTGTGCTTGAGCTGCCATTCCTGCACGAACACGTCCTTGTAGAGCGACGATGCCGGGCTCCAGACGTGGATGCGGGTGTCGCCGGCGAGCACCGCCTGCGCCCCTTCGAGCGAGCCCATCGGGATGAGATCGACCTTGACGTGCTTGCCGTCCGCGGTGTCGGCAAAGCGCTCGGCGGCCCACTGTAGCCAGCGCTCCTTCTCGGTGCCGTAGGCGATGCCGATCTCGGTAGCGTTCGAGTCGCCGCCGAACCCTCCCAGCAGGCCGCCGCCGCTGCCCCCGCTCGGCGCGCCGGCGCCGCCGGCGCCGCCCCTGCCGGCCGCCGCCGGGTTCGCGCCGGCGGCGCCGTTGCCGGAGCCCGGCTTCTTGACCAGCAGGACCCACGCGCCGTAGACGCAGGCGGCGATGAACAGCAGGATGACGAGCTTGCCGAGAGCGGTGAGCTTGGGGGGCTGGGAGTCGGTCATGGGGGCATGCCTCGGGGTTCGCCAGAGCCGACGCGGACTCAGAAGAAGGTCGAGATCTCGCGGAAGACGCTGCGGATGTTGGCCGGCGTCCCGACGTAGAAACGGGCGCCGGTGGCGGCAGCGATCTGCTCGAGCACCTGGCGATTGGCGTCGCTGCCGTAGCCGATGGTGAACACCGGGATGGCGCTCGACTCGCCGCCGGCGTGGATCCTGGACAGCAGGTCGGGCAGCTTGAGGCTGCTGTCGGTGTCCTCGCCGTCGGTGAGCACGACGATCGCCGAGATGCGTCCCGGCTGTTTCCGGATCAACTGCCGCTGCACGCCGTAGGCTTCGGCGATGGCGTCGTAGAGGGCGGTGCCGCCGGCGGCGAAGACGCCGCCGAGGATGGTGCGCGCACGCTCGCGGGCGTCCTTCAGCGCCAGGTCTTGGAACACCCAATCCAGGCGGTTGTTGAACGGCAGGAACGAGAAGCTGTCGTCGGCGTCCAGCAGGTCGATGAGCTGATCGGCGCCCGCCTTGGCGTTCTCGAGCTTGTGCTCGTCGTTCATGCTGCCCGAGACGTCCAGCACCAGGGTCACCTGCGAGCGCTTCTTCTGCTGCCGCCAGAGGTGGCGGATGGCGTCGATGACCTCGACCGGCGGCACCTCGAGCGTGGTCTGCGGCTGCTTCGGATCGACGCCGTGGGCGGCGTCGAGCGGCGCGCTCAGGGGCACCTCGACCGCCGAGGGACGGAAGCCCAGCTGCAGGGCGCGCTCCTGCTGTTGGCGCGCCAGCAGATAGT
>Ga0210405_10000078_pt1:0-17500 | contig 130101 bp, 99 predicted proteins | sample IncBWH11MmetaG_FD_155492 | JGI IMG/M metagenome (GOLD analysis project Ga0210405, IMG submission 155492) | Forest soil microbial communities from Barre Woods Harvard Forest LTER site, Petersham, Massachusetts, United States - Inc-BW-H-11-M | ecosystem: Environmental > Terrestrial >... | reverse complement strand
CGGCGGCCGCCCCTGCCGCTCCTGGCTGCCGCTCGAAGCCGCCTGCCTGCTGCTGGCCGCGGCGATCCTGATCCTGCTCTACCGGCTCACCGCCGCCGCCGGCGGCACCACCTCGGCGCTCGCCGCCACCGCTTTCGCCGCCGCCTGCTGCCTCGGCGGGCCGCGCCGCGGCGCCTTCATCTTTCCCTACTCCGCCTCCAGCCTCTACGCGCTGGCCGGTGCGCTGCTGGCGCTCACCGCCAGCCTGTCGCCGCCCTCGTGGCGCCGCCGCGTCGCGGTCGCCGGAGGGCTCGCGCTGGCGTTGGCCGCGCGGATCGAGATCGGCGGCGCGGCACTGCTGATCCTCGCAATCGCGGCGTGGCGCTCGCAGTCCGGGCGCGGCAGTCGCGAGAACGACGCGGCGCCGCCGGCCCGGGCCGAGGGCTCCGCACCGGAAGATCAGTTGCAGCCGGCCACCGGTCCACGAGAATCGGACGCTCGCGACCTGCCGGCAGCGCGGCGCCAGGCGGAAACCTTCGCCGCTCCCAGCCTCCTGGCGCCGTCTCGCGCCTCGATGAGACAGCGTCACGACACTCGCGATGGCGCTCCATCTCTCGGGAGGGGAGCTCTCGGCGACCTGGCGTTCGGCGCGGCGGTGGCCGCCGCCGCCTGGTGGGCCGCCGTCGCCGGCATCTCGTGGCGCGCGCTGGTGGCGGAGGGACCGCTGACCCACCTGCTCGCCATGCCGCCGCCATGGCAACGACTGTACGGCACCGTTTCCGGACTGGGGCACCTCGACCGCTCCCTGTGGACGCTGGCTGCCGGCGTGGCGATCGACGCCCTGCTGCTTGGCGCCTGCGCCTTGCCCATCGGCGGCGGCGCCGGCGGCTCCTACGGCCCCGGCAGCTCCGACGGCCCCGGCGGCTCCTACGGCCTCGGCGGCTCCGACGGCCCGGCGATGAACCGGCCGCGACGCTGGCCACTGCTGCGCTCGGCCGTCGCCTTCGGCGCCATTGCCGGCGTCATCGCGTGCTATGGCACCTGGGCCGGGCCAGTCGGACTGCCCTGGAGCCGCACCTCGAGCAACCTGCCGCCGCTGCTTTTCCCGCTGCCGCTGGTGGCCGGCTTGGCCACCCTGGCCACCCTGGTGACACTGCGTCGGCCGCTGGACACGCGTGGCCGCGCCCGCTTCATGCTCTTCGCCCTCGCCGCGGCGCTCGGCGCGCGGGTGGTGCTCGGCTTCGACCTCGGCCCCCAGATGGCCTACTGCGCGCTGCCGCTGCCACCGCTCGTTGCCGCCGCCGCCGTGCTCGCCTGCGACATCCTGGCTCCCCGCCTTCGCCACCCCGGCACGTTCCGCCGCCGCCTCGCGGCGATCGCCGTGGGATTTGCCGCTCTCTTCCTGTTCCGCCTCGGCGCCCTCGCCTGGGGACCGCACAGCGTGCGTCTGGAGACCCCCGCGGGCAGCCTGCGCCTGCCTTGGCAGCAGGCCAACGCGGTAACGGGCACTCTCGACTATCTGGCCGGCCGCGCCCGGCCCGGCGACGCGCTGGCAGGCTTCCCCGAGGGGGGGTTCTTCAACTTCACCACCGGCATGCGAAACCCGCTGCGGGAAGACCAGATCTTCCCCGGCGTGCTCGATTCCGAGCGCGAGGCCGCGGCCGTCGCCCGCCTGCTCGCCGACCCGCCCCGCTTCGTGCTGCTCGCCAACCGTCCGACCTCCGAGTACGGCGCGCGCGCTTTCGGCAAGGACTACGCGGTCGAACTCTGGTCGGCGGTGGCCAGCCGCTACTCCCTCGCGGCGAGCCTGGGCAACGCCCGCGAGGACGCTCCCATCGGCGCCCGCCGCTTCTTCATCCGGGTCTACGAGCTGGTGCCTGCCAGGTAAGTAGTGGGGCGGGGGCCGGCCGGCGCCCTCAGCGGGCTGCCGGCGCCGGTTCGGGGAAGGGTGGCGGCGGCAGGAACACCAGGCGGCGCCCGCGGATCTCCCACGACTCGGACAGGAGGCGCCGGAGCGCTTCCGGATACGCCCGGTGCTCCTGCTCGAGGATGCGGGCCGCCAAGGTCCCGGGAGTGTCGTCGTCGAGCACCGCGACGGCGCGCTGCACCACAATCGGGCCGCTGTCCAATCCCTCGTCCACCAGGTGGACGGTGCAGCCCGTGACCTTGACGCCGTGGGCCAGCGCCTGGGCCTGCGCGTCCATGCCGGGAAAGGCGGGCAGGAGGCTGGGGTGAATGTTGACGACCCGGCGCGGGAAGGCCGCCAGAAAGGCCGGCGACAGCAGCCGCATGTAGCCGGCCAGGCAGATCCATTCCACCCCGGCACCGCGCAGCGCCGCGATCAGCTTGGCCTCGTGGCTGGCGCGGTCGGGCTCGCCGCGGTGCGGTATCGCCACCGCCTCCAGGCGGCGCTCGCGCGCCAGCTGCAGGCCGGGCGCGTCGGCGAGGTTGCTGGCCACCAAGCCGATCTCGGCCGGAAGCTCGCCCCGCCTGACGGCGTCGTGGAGCGCCAGGAAATTGCTGCCGCGCCCCGACAGCAGGACGCCGAGGCGGGTCACGCGCCGCCGCCCGGGGCGCCCCCGGGTCCGCCGGAGCCCGCTTCGGCGGCAGCGTCCGCAAGGGATGGCGGACCGAGGTCGTAGACCACGCCGGAGCCTCCCGGCTGCACGGTGCCGATCGTCGACGCCCGCTGACCGGACCGGCGCAGCTCCCCGAGCACGTCGCGCAGGCCAGCCGGATCCACCACCAGCACCATGCCGATCCCCATGTTGAAGACGCGGAACATCTCCTCGGTCTCGACGCCTCCCTGCTGCTGCAGGAAGTGAAAGATCTCCGGCACCTCCCAGCTGCCGACCCGGATCTCGGCGTGGGTGTCCGCGGGCAACGCCCGCGGCAGGTTGTCGGTGAGGCCGCCGCCGGTGACGTGGGCCATGGCGCGCAGCGCCTGATGGCGCAGCAGGGGCGCGAGCGGCGCCAGGTAGGAAAGGTGCGGGGCGAGCAGCGCCTCGCCGACCCGCAGGCCCTTGTCCCAGGGAGCGCGGTCGTCGATGCGCAGCCGCAGCTGCTCGAACAAGATGCGCCGCGCCAGCGAATAGCCGTTGGTGTGCAGGCCGGCGGCGGGCAGCCCGACCAGCACGTTGCCGGCGGCCACCCGCGAGCCGTCCAGCACGTGCTGGCGATCCACCAGCCCGACGATGAAGCCGACCAGCTCGTAGTCTCCCGGTTGATAGAAACCCGGCATCTCCGCCGTCTCGCCCCCGAGCAGCGCGCAGCCGTTTTGGCGGCAGCCGTCGGCGACGCCGCGCACCAGCTCCACCAGGCGATCGGGCGCGAGCGCGCCGGCGCCAACGTAGTCGAGGAAGAAGAGCGGCAGGGCGCCCTGCACCAGGATGTCGTCGACGCAGTGATTGACCAGGTCGCGGCCCACCGTCGAGTAGTCGCCCACCAGCCGCGCCACCGTCAGCTTGGTGCCCACGCCGTCGGCGGAGGCGACCAGCACCGGCTCGCGCAGGCCCGCCAGCTCGGGCCGGAACATCCCGCCGAAGCTGCCGATCTCGCTCAGCACGCCGGCGGTGAAGGTCGTCCGCGCCAGCTCCTTCACCCGCGCCAGGCCGCCGGACTTGGCGTCGATGTCGACCCCCGCCGACCTGTAGGCGCTGCTGTTGCCCGGGCCGGCCATCGCGTCACTCGGCAAGCGGGGGCCGCCGCTCAGGGCAAGGGCGCGACGCTGTTGCAGACTTCGCGCGGCGTCGAGATGTCGCGGAAGAACACCAGCTGGCCGCCCCAGATGGTGAAGGTTCGGCTCGGGCAGCGCAGAGTCGAAACCCGCATCGGAGTGGTCCCCGCGGCGGTCACCTTGACCAGGTTGACCTCGAGATGGAGCATGTCGATCCGCTGCGACACCCAGGCGCTGCCGTCCGGCCCTTCCGCCAGCCAGAGGGCGGAGAGCGCTTGTCCAAGCGCCATCTGCCGCGTCTTGGCGCGATCGTTGAGGTCCGCCAGCGTCTTCTCCTCGACCTGGCGATAGGGGTCGTCGAGCTTGGCCCGCCAGACGAGCTTGCCATCGAGGGAGAACACCGCGAGGTCACCGGTGTAGCTCTCGAGCGTGTACAGCCGCCGGCGGGCGGGATCGAAGCGCAGCAACACCTCGCGGACCCGGGTCGCTCCCTGGGCCAGCACGATCTCCTGCTCGGCACCGAATCGCTTCACCAGCTTGCGCTCGCGCAGGTTCCACAGCTCGACGCGCCAGGCGGAGCGCTGCGGCGCCAGCGCGACGGTGTCCTGGTCGATCCAGCACACCCAGCCCACCGCGGCCGGCAGCGCGAGCTCCTCGTGGCTGCCGGGGGCGGCGCCCGGCCGCACCCAGACCAGCTTGCCGTTGTCTTCCGCGGCGGCGGTTGGCGGGGTTGGCGAGGCTGCCGGAGTTGCCGGGGCTGCCGGGTCCGCCGGGTCCGCTGGGCCAGGCGTCGCGGGAGCGCCCGGGAGCGTCAAGGCCACGGCACCCCATGCCGCGTCGCCGTCCACGGCGGTGGCGCCGAGCGGCACCAGGACGGTGCCGAGCCGCGCCGCCGTCGGCGAGAAGAACCGCACCGAGCCTTCCAACGGCTCCCACGCCCAGAGATTGCCGGCGTGGTCGACTCCCATCCAGCGCGCTCGCACCTGTTCTGCCAGGCTGAGCGCCTCCTTGCTGGGCTGGAGGTGCCGCGGCGCGGTTTCAGGCCTTGCCACCAGCGACCGCAGTGCCGGCAACACCGACCGTGCGGGCAGCGCCGCCAGCGCCAGCCGCTCCGACCTCGCCAGCCGGGCGGCGCCGGGCGGCCCGCCGGCGACCCAGGCCGTGACGCCGGCGATGACGCACGCCAGCACGGCGGCGCGCGGCTTGAAGGACTTCTTGGACGCCAAGCGCGCTTGGTACATCTGGAGATCTTAGCGGATGTCATCGGCGAATCGGCATAGTATCCAGACGCGGGACCCGCGAGAGAGCCGCGGCGCGGCCGCCGCTCGACGGTGCCGCCCAGGCTCCCCGGCTCTGGCAGCGCGCCCGATCGCCCATGACGCCGCCGCCGCAGCCATTCCGGATCTTCGGTCCTTCGCACCTGGCGGTGTTGGCTACGACCGCCGCGGTGACCGCCGCCCTGGTGCTGCTGGCGCGACGCGCGGGCGACCGCCAGACGACCGGCGGCGCCACCCACGTCACCAGTCGCTTCATCTCGATCGCCGCCTGGGGCCTGTCCCTGCTGCTGCTCGCCGACGAGGCGGCGGTGGCGGGTTTCGCCGCCCACGCCAACCTGCCCACGCTGAAGGACCACCTGCCGTTCCAGCTCTGCGATTGGGTGATCCTCGCCTGCGTCGCCGCGCTCCTCTGGCGCCGCCAGCTGGCCTACGAGCTGGCCTACTTCTGGGGGCTGAGCGGCACGCTGCAGGCGCTGCTCACCCCCGATCTTGCCGAGGACTTCCCCAGCCTGCACTTCATCACCTTCCAGATCCTGCATGCCGGCACCGTCGTGGCCGTGCTCTACCTGACCCTCGGCCTCGGCATGCGGCCGCGAGCGCGCTCGATCGTGCGCGCCTGGCTGTGGCTGCAGGGGTACGTGGCGGTGACCGCGGCGATCGACTGGTTGCTGGACTCCAACTACGGCTACCTGCGCCACAAGCCGGTGCAGGCCAGCCTGTACGACTACCTGGGTCCCTGGCCTATCTACCTGCTCAGCCTCGAAGCGCTGTCGCTGGTGCTCTTCCTGGCCTGCTACGCTCCCTTCGCGGTCCTCGATCGGCTGCGCCGCGGACACGGAACGCCCGTCCCGGCGGCACCATGATCTGGTACGAGATCGAGGTCGCGGGAGACGCCGGCGCCTGGGAGCGGCTGCTGGCAGAGCAGGAGGTGGCCGGCGGACACCGCGCCGTCAGGGGCATGGAGGCGCCGTTGCGGCAGGCGCTGCCTGCCGGCCACCTGCTCGCCTACGCTCCCGGCGAGTTGGCCGGGCGGCTGCTGGCCGCGCTCGCCGCAGTCGCCGCGGACGGCCCCCTGCCCGACCCCGGCCTGCGCCTGGCGGGCTTGCGCGAGGTCACCGGCAGCCGATTCGAGTTCAGCGTCGAGGCGTTCGCCGAGCCGGCCGCGGCGGCGATCCGCGCGGCCCTCGCGGCGGCGCCTCCCGGCGTCGAGGTCCAGGTGGTCAGGGACGAAGAGCAGCGGGACGGCGCGGCCGGCGGCGCCGCGGTGGCCGAGCCGTTCGCGCCGCTCCATTGCTACGCCTACCGGGCCTGGGGAACAGTCACCGGTCCGTTGCCGCAGCTGCTCGAAATGCATCGGCGCCTGCACCCGCTGCCGTTCGTCTACGAAGGGAAGATCGAGCTCGCGGCCCAGCACGTCGATGCCGCGGCGGTCGACAGGCCCGGGGACTGAACCGGCGCTCCTGCCCTCGCCGGTGGCAGGCGCCTGCAGGCGCCTGGATCCGATGAATCGGTAGCGGATGGCGCCCGGGGCGGCGCCGTCAGTGCATGGCCCCGGCGGCTGCCGGGGCGGCGGTCGCGGCCAGCGGCGCCGGCTGCGGTCCCGCCGGTGCCGGCAGCGGCGCCGCGGCCGGAGCGCAGGCCGGTCCCGACGGCGTCCGGGCTTGCTGGCGCTTCGCGAGCGAGGACATCGGCGAGGCGTCGCCGGCGGCATAGGCATAGAGGAAGCTGCCGCCCTTGATGGTGTCGATCACGGCGTGCGCGCTCGTGACCGGCAGTGCCGGGCAGCCCCAGCTGCGGCCCAGGCGGCCGAAGTGCTGGGCATGGTCGGCGCTCACGTACCAGGCGCCGTGCATGACGATGTGGCGCTGCTCGGCGAGATCGTTGACGCCCGGATCCAGACCGCTGAGCTTGAGCGAGTAGCCGTTCCCGCCCTCGTAGGTGCCGCCGGTCAGGAACAGGCCGAGGCTGCTCTGGCGGCTCTGGTCGGCGTTGGAGAACCGGGTGGCGTAGTTGTCGCCGCTGCCGGCGCCATGCGCCACCAACTCGTGGAAGAGCACCCTGCCGCGCGCCAGGTCGAGCACCCAGAGCCGCGGCGAGGTCGAGGGCAGGGAGTAGTCGATGAGCGTGAGCAGACCGTCGCGGCCGGCGACGCCGCGGGCGCGGGCGCGGGTCACCGCGTCGAGCGCTGCCGCCAGGGCCCGCGGCGACAACCCGGGAACGGCGCGCCAGACGGCCGGCGCCACCGTCGCGCCGGCCTCGCCGGCAGCCGCCGGCGCGGCGGCGGCAACGCGGGGGAACGCGGCAGCCAGTGGCAGCAGGCCGGCCAGCGCAGGCAGCAGGAACCCGAGTGCGGATGCCTGGAAGGACCGCAACGGCGTCCGGCCCAGCCGTCGCGCCCGGCGGCGCGAGCGGATCTCGCCGGCGCGCGGTGTTCCGCCGGCACCGGCGGCAGGAGCCCGGAGGCTCTTGGAGATCATGCGCAAAATGGTACCTCGCGGCGGCGCCGGGCTCAAGTGGCGGCTGCCGGCCATGCCGGGCGGCGCCGGGCCAAGCCCTGCCGCCGTCCGGCGCTCTACCTGCCGTCGTCGTCGTCTTTCGGACCCAGGCAGTCGATTCTTTCAAGCCGCCCACCGGCGGCGAAATTCCCCCGCCACCGGCCTGAACCGATCGCGGACCGCCGGGGCTCAGCCTCAGCCGCCGAGGTCGGCGAGCACCGGCGCGTGGTCGCTGGTGCCGACGTCCGCCAGGACCCGGCAGGAGGCGGCCCGGGCGCCCATCGAGGCGGTGGCCAGGACGTAGTCGATCCGCCAGCCGATGTTGCGCTGGCGGAGGTTGCGCCACGGCGCCCACCAGGTGAAGAGGTTCTCGTTGTCCGGGTCCAGGGCCCGGCCAAGGTCCACCAGATCGGCGCCGATCAAGGATTCGAGCAAGGCCCGCTCCTCCGGCCGGGTGCCGATCTGATTCGGCTTGCGTTCCTTGGGGTGCACGTCGCGGTCGGTGCGGGCGACGTTCAGGTCGCCGCACAACGCCAGCCGCCGGCCGGCGTCACGCTGGGCGGCGGCCCAGGCCGCCAGGGCTTCCAGGAAGGCGAGCTTGGCGGCGAAGTCCTTGCCGCCGTTGGGCACGTAGATCGAGGCCACCAGCAGCTCCCCGAGGTCGGCGGTGACGATGCGGGTCTCGTGGTCGAACGCCGGATGGGCGAAGACCGGCCGCTCGGCGGCGATCTCCTTGCTCACTCCCAGCGCGACGCCCGAGTAGCCGCCGCCGCCGTGCCAATACCACCAGTACCCCGGCGCGTCATGCACCTCGGGTGGCAGCTGGTCGGGCTTGCACTTGATCTCCTGCAGGCAGACCACCCGCGGCCGGTCGCGCCCGAGCCATTCCAGGAACTGGGAAGCGCGCGCCCGCAGGCCGTTGACGTTCCAGGTCGCCAGGGTCAGAGACATGCCGCCATCCTAACCCGCCAGACCCGCCGGTCGGCGCGCATCACGCCTCCCCGCGGTTGCCCGGCGACTCGCCCGCCGCGGTGGTCTCAGCCACGGCCTGCTCTTGCAGCCAGTCCCTCGGGTGCAGGTACTCCCGCGCCAGGCTCTCCTCCGGCGAGCCCGGGTCGGCGAGCCAGCCGTACTGCCAGCGGACCATGGGCGGCAGCGACATCAGAATCGACTCGGCGCGGCCACCGGACTGTAGGCCGAAGAGGGTGCCGCGGTCATAGAGCAGGTTGAACTCGACATAGCGCCCGCGACGGTAGAGCTGGAACTGGCGCTCGCGCTCGCCGAACGGGGTGTGGCGGCGGCGCTCGACGAGCGGCAGGTAGGCGGGGAGAAAGGCGTCGCCCACGGCGCGCAGGAAGTCGAAGCAGCGCGCAAAGCCCCACTCGGCCAGGTCGTCGAAGAACAGGCCGCCGATGCCGCGGGTCTCGCCGCGGTGGCGGAGATAGAAGTAATCGTCGCACCAGCGCTTGTAGTGCGGGTAGACCTCCGGACCGAACGGCTCGCAGGCCGCCGCCGCCTGCCGGTGCCAGGCCCGGGCGTCTTCCGCGAAGGGGTAGCAGGGCGTCAGATCGAAGCCGCCGCCGAACCACCAGGCGGTGCCGCCGCCCGACCAGGCCTCCTGCGCCGCGAAGAAGCGGACGTTCATGTGGCTGGTCGGCACGTACGGATTGTTCGGGTGCAGGACCAGCGAGACGCCGGTGGCCTCGAATCGCCGCCCGGCGAGGTCCGGCCGGTGCGCGGTCGCCGCCGCCGGCAGCCGCGAGCCCTCGACGCGCGAGAAGTTCACCCCGGCCTGCTCGAAGACGGCGCCGTCGCGCAGCACCCGCGACCTGCCGCCGCCGCCCTCCGCCCGCTCCCACCGGTCCTCGGCGAAGCGCTGGCGGCCGTCCACCTCTTCCAGCGCGGCGCAGATCCGGTCCTGCAGTGCGATCAGGTAGGCGTGCACCGCCTCCTTGTCGACCTGGTCGCTCATGGCGGCGCCGGCGGCGCTCACCTGCCGTCTTCGGCGCGGATCGGGAAGAGCTCCGCCTGGCGCTTGTCGGCGGCGGAGATGGGGACACGGTATTCGCCGGTCCAGCAGGCGGTGCAATAGCTGTCCCGCGGACCGCTGACCGACGCCAGCAGGCCGTCGAGCGACAGGTAGGCCAGGCTGTCGGCCTCGACGAAGCGGCGGATCTCCTCCACGGAGTGGTTCGAGGCGATCAGCTCGCCGCGGGTCGGGGTGTCGATCCCGTAGTGGCACGGCCACTCGGTGGGCGGCGCCGAGATGCGGACGTGGACCTCGGCGGCGCCGGCGTCGCGCACCATGCCCACGATCTTGCGCGAGGTGGTGCCGCGCACGATCGAGTCGTCGACCAGCACCACCCGCTTGCCGGCGATCAGCTCGCGGATGGGATTGAGCTTGACCTTGACGCCGAAGTGCCGGATGGACTGCTTGGGCTCGATGAACGTGCGCCCCACGTAGTGATTGCGGATCAGCCCGAACTCGAGCGGCAGCCCTGACTCGCGGCTGTAGCCCATGGCGGCGAACAGGCCGCTGTCCGGCACCGGCACGACGATGTCGGCCACCGCCGGCGCCTCGCGCGCCAGGCGGGCGCCCATCGCCAGCCGCGCCTGCGACACCGTGTCGCCGAAGACCTTGCTGTCCGGCCGCGCGAAGTAGACGTGCTCGAAGATGCACCGCGCCGGTTCGGGAGCGCGTTCGAGATGGAAGCTCTCGACCTTGCCGCCGCGCGCCACCGCCACCTCGCCGAGGCCGAGCTCACGCACCGGCAGCGCCTCGAGCAGATCGAAGGCGCAGCTCTCGGAGGCGAAGCAGGGGGCGCCGTTCAGGTCGCCGATCGCCAGCGGCCGGAAGCCGTTGGGGTCCCGCGCCGCGATCAGGCAGTCGCTGGCGATGAGCAGCAGCGAGTAGGCGCCGCGCACCTGCTCCAGGGCGAGCATGAAGGACTCGACCACGTCCTGGCGCGGCTCCCGCGCCATCAGGTGCAGGATGACCTCGGTGTCGCTGGTGGTCTGGAAGATGGAGCCTTCGCCTTCGAGCCGCCGGCGGATCTCGACCGCGTTGGTCAGATTGCCGTTGTGGATGATGCCGAGCGGCCCCATCGAGGTCTTGACCACGATCGGCTGCGCGTTGGCGATGACGCTGGTGCCGGAGGTCGAATAGCGGGTGTGGCCGAGGGCGCGACTGCCCGGCAGCCGGGCAAGCACCTTTTCCTTGAAGATGTCCGAGACGTGACCCATGCCGCGCTCGACGTGCAGCTGCGCGCCGTCCCACGACACGATCCCGGCGCTCTCCTGGCCGCGGTGCTGCAGCGCGTAGAGGCCCAGATAGGTCAGCTTGGCCGCGTCGTCAACGCCGTCGATGCCGAAGATTCCGCACATAGCCGTCGATCCGAGGTTCGGGAGCCGGTGAAGGGTGGTGCGACACTCGTGGTAACGAGGCGCGCACGCCCAATATTCTCGGCTTAGAGTCCGAGCGCCCGCGGCAGCGCCGTCGCCCAGATCTCCTGCAAGTCCGCCACCGGCGCTCGCAACACCTCGCCGCCGCTCCTCAGCTCCAGCGCGTCGCCGCCGGCGGCGCCGATCTCGGCCGCCGGCACGCCAGCCGACTCGGCCTCGCGCAGCACCTCCGCCGCCGAGTCGGGCCGGCAGGCGACCAGCGCCCGCGCCTGGGTCTCCGAGAAGAGGTCGGCGCCAGCCAGCCCGACTCCCTCGAGATCCACCCTGGCGCCCAGGCCGCGGCCGAAGCACGCCTCGGCCAGCGCCACCGCGAGGCCGCCCTCGGCCAGGTCGTGAGCGGTGGTCAGCAGGCCGCGACCGACCAGGCGCCGCAGCAGCCGCGCCAGGCGCAGCTCCGCGTCGAGGTCCACCGCCGGCGGCCGCCCCTGCTCGACGCCGTAGAGCAGGCGCAGGTACGCCGAGCCACCATGCTCGCCGCGGTCCCGCCCCAGCAGCACGATGCGCTCCCCGGCGGCGGCGAAGTGCGCCGCCGGCAGGGCGGCCAGCCTGGGGATGACCCCGACCATGGCGACGGTGGGAGTGGGATGGATCGAGCGCCCCTCGGTCTCGTTGTAGAAGGAGACGTTGCCCGACACCACCGGCACGCCCAGCGCCCGGCAGGCCGTCGCCATGCCCCTGACCGCCTCCCGGAACTGCCAGGAGACCTCGGGGTTCTCGGGATTGCCGAAGTTGAGGCAGTCGGTCAGCCCGACCGGCTCGGCGCCGACGCAGGCCAGGTTGCGCATCGCCTCGGCGACCGCCTGCGCCCCTCCCGTGCGTGGGTCGAGCGAGCAGTAGACCGGGTTGACGTCCGACGTCAGCGCCAGCCCGGCGGCGGTGCCCTTGAGCCGCAGCACGGCGGCGTCGGCGCCCGGCCCCACCACCGTGCCGGTGCGCACCGAATAGTCGTATTGATGCCAGATCCAGTCCTTGCTCCCGAGCTCGGGGGTGCCGAGCAGCCGCTCGAGCGCGCCGCGCACGTCGCCGGGCTGCGGCACCTCCGGCGGCGCCTGCCGCGCCGCCAGGTCGGCCGGCGGCTCGGCCGGCCGGCGGTAGACCGGTGCCTCCTCGGTGAGCGGCCGGATCGGCATGTCCGCCACCCGCTCGCCGTGCCAGCGCAGCTCCGCCCGGCCGGTCGCGGTCACCTCGCCGATCGTCGCCACCTCGAGCCCCCAGCGCCGGAAGGTCCGCGCCACCTCCTCCTCGCGGCCGCGGCGCGCCACCACCACCATCCGCTCCTGGGATTCGGAAAGCATCATCTCGTAGGGCGTCAGCCCCGGCTCGCGCAGCGGCACGCGGTCGAGGTCGAGCACCATGCCGGTGCCGCCGCGGCCGGCCATCTCGAAGGTCGAGCTGGTCAGGCCCGCCGCTCCCATGTCCTGGATGGCGACGATGGCGCCGCTGCGCATGGCGTCCAGGCAGGCCTCCAGCAGCACCTTCTCGGTGAACGGGTCGCCCACCTGCACGGTCGGCCGCTTGGCCTCGCTCTCGGCGTCGAACGACTCCGACGCCATGGTGGCGCCGTGGATGCCGTCCCGCCCGGTGCGGCTGCCGGCATAGAGGATGGGATTGCCCGTGCCGCTGGCGCGCGCCTTGAAGACGTGGTCGCGGCGCGCGATCCCGAGCGCGAAGGCGTTGACCAGGATGTTGCCGTTGTAGCAGCGGTGGAAGCCGGTCTCCCCGCCCACCGTCGGGATGCCGACGCAATTGCCGTAGCCGCCGATGCCGCGCACCACGCCGTCGATCAGGTAGCGCATGCGGGGCGCGTCGATCTCGCCGAAGCGCAGCGCGTCCAGGCAGGCGATCGGGCGCGCCCCCATGGTGAAGATGTCGCGCAGGATGCCGCCAACGCCAGTGGCCGCGCCCTGGTAGGGCTCGATGAAGCTCGGATGATTGTGGCTCTCCATCTTGAAGATGGCGACCCAGCCGTTGCCGACGTCCACCACGCCGGCGTTCTCGCCCGGCCCCTGCAGCACGTGCGGGCCGCTGGTGGGGAACTCCTTGAGATAGGCCTTCGAGGACTTGTAGGAGCAGTGCTCGGACCACAGGGCGGCGGTGATGCCGAGCTCGGTGTAGTTCGGGTCGCGACCCAGCAAGGTGCGCAGCCGCTCGAGCTCCTCGGCGGTCAGGCCCTGCGCTCGCGCCAACTCCTCGGTGACCGGCGGCTCGGTCCCGCCGGCGCTCGGCATCAGCGGCTCACCGGCGCCAGGCGGGCCGGCGCTTTGGAGTTGCCCTCGGTTCTGCGGGTTCCCTGGGGCCGTGCCGGCTGGGGCGGCCGGAGCTCCTCGGGCCGCAGGCCGCGCGCGGCCTGGAAAGCCCGCAAGGCGCCGGCGAAGATCGCCAGGCCGTCGGTGTTGTCCAGGATCTCCTCGGCACAGCGCTCGGGATGGGGCATCAGGCCGAGCACGTTGCCGGCGGCATTGCAGATGCCGCCGATGGCGCGCGCCGAGCCATTGGGGTTCCAGGCCGGATCGAGCTCCCCGGCCGGCGAGACATAGCGGAACGCCACCAGCCGGGCCGCCTCCAGCGCGTCCAGATGCTCGGCGGCGTCCTCGTAGTTGCCCTCGGCGTGGGCCACCGGCAGGCGCAGCACCTGGCCGGCGCGCAGGCCGCGGGTGAACGGCAGGTCGTCGCGCTCGACCCGCAGCCAGACGTCGCGGCAGACGAAGCGCTGGCTGGCGTTGCGCCGCATCGCCCCGGGCAGCAGGCCGGCCTCGAGCAGCACCTGGAAGCCGTTGCAGATGCCGAGCACCAGGCCGCCGGCGGCGGCATGGCGCCGGACCGCCGCCATCACCGGCGACAGCGCCGCCAGGGCTCCGGCCCGCAGGTAGTCGCCGTAAGCGAAGCCGCCCGGCAGCACCACCAGGTCGCAGTCCTTGACCGTCTCGTCCTGGTGCCAGAGGAAGATCGCATCCTGTTGCAGCACGTGCTTCCAGACGTGGTAGACGTCATGGTCGCAGTTGCTGCCGGGAAAGACGACGACACCGCACTTCATGGCTGCTCTCCTGGGAGGATCTCGACCGCATAGTCCTCGACCACCGTATTGGCCAGCAGCTTCTGGCACATCTCGCCCAGCTGGCGCAGCGCGCGCTCGCGGTCTTCGACCCCGAGGCGGATCTCGAAGCTCTTGCCGGCGCGCACCTCCTCGACGCCGGCGAATCCCACCCGGGCGAGGGCGTCGCGGATCGCCTTGCCTTGCGGGTCCAGGATCTCGCGCCGGGGATAGACGGTCACTCTTGCGATCAACTCGGATCTCCTCCCGTTACCTCGAGCCAGGGGGTCGGTTGGAACTGGCCGCTCACCTCGAGCCGGGCGCCGCAGCGCTCGCGGGTCAGCGCCTCGCCGAGCGTCGCCGCCGCCAGCGCTGGCAGGTTGTTGGTGCGCGACAGATGGTAGAGCACCACCCAGCGCAGGCGGTCGCAGAGCAGCTCGGGCAGCCCGTCCGCGGCCTCGCGGTTCGAGAGATGCCCATGGCGCCCGGCGACCCGCTGCTTGAGCGGCCACGGATAGGGGCCATTGCGGAGCATGTCGAGATCGTGGTTGGTCTCGAGCAGCAGGACGTCCAGCTCGCGCAGGCGCGCCCAGGCCAGGTGGCTGTGGCAGCCGCAGTCGGCCACCAACCCGAGCCGCCGGCCGGAGGCGTCCTCGACCACCGCGCCAATCGGCTCGCGCGCGTCATGGGGCAGCAGGAACGGCTCGATCTGGAAGCCGGCCACCTCGCAGGGCTCTCCCGAGCGCAGCACGGTGGCTGTCCGTGCGGTCTCGTCGTCGAAAGCGATCTGCCCGAGGGTGCCGGCGGTGCCAAAGACCGGCAGCCGGTGGCGGCGGGCGAAGCGTGCGGCGCCGCGGCAGTGATCGACGTGCTCGTGGGTCAGCACCAGGGCCGACAGGCTGCCCGGCTCGACGCCGACCAGGGTCAGGCGCCGGGCCAGCTCGCGGCTCGAGAAGCCGGCGTCGATCAGCAAGCGGCGCCCGCCCGACTCCACCACCACGGCGTTGCCGCCGCTGCCCGAGCCCAGCACCACGACCCGCAGAGGCGGCGCGGAGGCGACGGGCCGAGGCCGGGCAATGATCGGCGCCGGCGACGGCGGTATTGGAGCCATGGGAGCCATGGGAGCCATGGGAGCCATGGGCGCCGTTGGCGCCACCCGGCTCCACAGATCGAACAGGCTGCGCTGCGCGACCGGCGAGCCCGCCAGGACATCCGACACCGCGGGCGCGAGATCCAGTCTGGACTCAGGCTGGTAGGGAGGGGCCACCGCTCCTCCAAGGTATCACCCCGAAGCCCGGCCCGCCAAATCCGCCCCTCCGCCGGTCGCCGGCCGGGCGGCGATCCGGCCGGAAAGAAACCGCCGCCGGAGCGCCTAGAAGCGGTACTCCCTGCCCTGCTCGAGGTAGCCCACGTCCGGGTTGCCCAGCTCCGCGACCTCCTTGTGGATCCGCTCCACGCACGGCGGCTTGAGGTGGTGGAGCAGGATCGGGACCCGGCGGCGCAGCTTGCGCAGCTCGAGCTGTAGCGTCCGCGGGGTCAGGTGCAGCGAGACGTCCGCGACGTCCTGCAGGGAATTGTCGAAGCTGGTCTCGATGCACAGCGCCTTGAGGTTCGGCGTCGCGTTGGCCACCTCCCACAGGCGGGTCGTCGGACCCGTGTCGCTCGACCACAGCAGCGACGCCCCGTCCTGCTCGATCAGGAAACCGAAGGTGGGCACCAGGTGATCGACCGCGATCGGCGTGAAGCTGACGCCATCGATCACCAGCGGCCGCTCGCGCTCGATCTCCTGGAAGCGGATCGCCGGCAGCAGATGGTTCGGCAGGCGGGTGAAATCGGGCCATGTGTCGTTATTGAACAAGTACTTCCGTATGGCGTAAAGAGTGGGCGCGGAGGCATGCAGGTCGATGGCGCGATCGGCCTTGCCGTATACGTTCTCGATGAAGAAGGGCAGGCAGTTGGTGTGGTCGATGTGAGAATGGCTGAGCAGGATCGAATGCACGCCCACCTGGCGCTCGATCGAGAGCGTCTGGGTCAGCGAGCCGGCGTCGAGGGCGATCTTGCCGTTGATCAGCAGGCAGGTCATCCGGCATTCCGGGCTTTCGCCGCCATAGCCCCCAAGGACCTCGATCCGCATAAGTTCACCGGATCGTATCCCTCTTGCCGCCGCCGCGACAAGAAAGCGCCTTCCGAACACTGACGGGCGCACTCCCGGGCAGGGCCGCGCCGGCGCCCCTGTCCCTGGGCGGCGCCCGCCGCTGGGGAGAGCGCCGGGCGGGATCAGGTCAGAAGCGCGTGCCGACCCAGAAGTCGGTCTTGAGGCTCTGGGTGGTCTTGAAATCGGTGGGCTTGGCGAAGTCGATGTTGGCTTCCAGGCCGAACAGGGTGAAGTTGAAGCCCGCGCCGTAGGCCGCGACGCCGTCGACCAGGCGGTGATCCTTGCCCGAGAAGAACTGGAAGGGCAGATTGTTGAACCAGGCGGCGCCGGTGTCGAAGAAGATCACCGCGCGGATGCCGCCGAAGCCGAGCACCGGCGTCGCCAGCAGGTCGATCAGCGGGAAGCGGAACTCGGCGTTGCCGAAGAACGCCCGGTCGCCGATCAGCGAGCGGAAGTCGACGCCGCGGATGGTGTCGAGGCCGCCGAGGAAGAATGGCGTCGGGTTGCTGCCGCCGGTGATGCCGCCCCACATCCGGAAGGCGAAGTTGCTGCGCAGGGTGAGCGGGAAGTACTTGCGGGCGTCGATCTGGGCGCTGCTGTAGATCGTGCCGCCGCCGCTGACGCTCGGCCCCCAGAGCAGGTCCAGCCGGTAGCGCTGCCCGGCCACCGGTCCATAGTAGGCGAACTGCGAGGAGTCGCCGACCAATCCCACGGTCGCCACCGGGAAATTGTTGTTCGACGGCGAGATGGCCGTGACCACCTGCCCGAACTCGTTGATCTCCTGGTCGGTGAAGTTGATCTTGCGGATCATGTAGCCGGCGCCGACCTCGATCCGGTGATAGAACGAGAAGGGATAGATGATCTCGGCGATCGCGCCGGTCTCCTCGAAGGCCTGCGGGCCGCGGTTGAACTGGTTGGTCGAGAGGTTGAACTGCTGGCCGATGTAGAAGCTGCGCAGGTCGAAGAGACGGGCCTCCCACTGCAACCGGTGGGAGAGGTCGGCATAGATCAGGTTGAAGTCCGAGAAGGTCTCGACCGCCGACATGTCGGCGACGATCCGCTTGTCGCCGAGGTTGTCCGAGAAGGTCAGCAGGATCCGGCCGGTGTAGGTCTGGTTGGTGTCGACGCCGGCGTAGGCCTCGGCATCCTCGAGGAAGAACTTGTAGCCGTGGTACTTCTCGTGGTTGGCCGGATCGATGGTGACCTGGATGTCGGGCTCGAACTTGGCCAGGTCCGCCTCGCCGGCGGAAGGTGCTTCCGCCACCTGCACCTTCTGCTTGGCCACCGGCTCGTTGGTGCCGGTCTCGTAGATGCCGAACACCATCTTCCAGTAACCGCCATAGACCAGCCGCTCCTCGCCGTCGCGCGCCTTGAGCGGCGCCGGCATGAAGGCGCCGCTCACCACGTTGGTGTACTGGCGCTCCT